>Ga0247610_10000058_pt1 | contig 175375 bp, 166 predicted proteins | sample 174DNAGHGhighgp2_FD_193483 | JGI IMG/M metagenome (GOLD analysis project Ga0247610, IMG submission 193483) | Sheep rumen microbial communities from Palmerston North, Manawatu-Wanganui, New Zealand - 1742 DNA GHGhigh gp2 | ecosystem: Host-associated > Mammals > Digestive system > Stomach >... | reverse complement strand
CCGACAAGAATGAGCCCCGGCAAAGATGCCATCCAAAAACAATAAGGTGTGTAAGTCTTCCCTCACACTGAGCTCATCCAAACAACCGAAAACACCCTCCAGATCCGTAGGGCTGAACAGACAAACCGTGGTATCCGTACCCACCATACGCCTGTAGAAACTACGACCTAAACGCTCTGAAACCACGATAACCGCCGTATTTGGCTCACCCCACCAAGGCCCACAAACCTCCTTGCCACGCGCAATCGCACGGTTGTGACGAGCCAACTCCAACTTCTCATCCTTAGTCAAACGTCCCATACAAATACCTCCAAACTACCATACTATGTCAACCCTTAAAGAACCAGAGTAACGAACATCCGCACCAACATTACCCATCGTGGCCGCACCATGAACATTATCATTCAGATTTGCAGCATTGCCCGTACCAACAAACTCAGCATACCCACCAGCATTATCATTCGTTGTCTGACTAAAGTTGATGATACGCTTTAAATCTGTAAATCCATGATAGTCAATCGGAACGAGGTAATGGATATAAACAGCCATCGCAATGCCGTCCTTTAAATACAGATTATCAGCATCCACACCAGTCAGTTCCTCATATTCGAGCTTATCCACCGGATCCCTCAAGTTATATAAGTAATAATCCAAACCAGTCAAACGCGCCTGATCCGCATAGATATCAAAACCCATATAACGAACACAAGGCTGACCGAAATCACCCTCGACTACATTAACCCCGTTGCCACCACCAAGCATACCAGACGCCAAATACCAACGAAGAACACGATTGAATGTCGCCGGATCGGGGGCTAAGGCATACATATTCGCCGGGGTAAGACCTCTGTCCTTATAGGAGTCAGCAATATCACTCAATGCCGCCTGACCATAATTACCCGAAAGAGTATTATGAACCGTCATGTCTACATGATGGATACTATACTCATGCCCATACATATAAGCGGCCCAATCAGAATAGTAATAACCCATCCCCCTACGCTGTGGATAGGTCGCCGGATCCAACTCAAGACTATAAACCGTATGGTCACCATTCACATCATAGTTGACAGTATCCCAACTCCTCGGAAGCTTCTCACAAGTATAGGTACAACCACCATAGCTGTAACTCTGTCCCTCCGTAAGATTACCCAAGGCAAACATATCAACACCCGTCGGCTGTGAACTATTCCACTTATACATCACATTAGACTGTCTCACGGGATCCGTCTTGAAGTCATAGAAATTACCAGAAATATAAGTACCCACACCACCCGGACCAAGAATTGAATCCGGCTCCGTGATGAAAGTACCACTCACTCCACCACCTCTATAGGACTCCTGCTGATAGTATTCAAGAGCCAACTCCGCATACTTATCCAACCTCTCCCTCGTAAGACCTGCATTGGCATTGGCATTGAAAAGCTCCACAGTCACACAGACCATACAGAGAATCACAGGCGTCAATATAAGGATTTTCATTACAGTTGCAACACCAGAACGCATACAATATCACCTCACAGATCCAAATCGGGATAATATTTAAGTCCACCTACACGGGCTGAAATCCTCAACGGAATCACAACATTGTGCTGAGCATCATGACGCTTAGCCTCCATCTCCGCCTCGGAAATAAACTGAGTTGCTGTATTACCAGACCTCAAACCAGCAAGACCAGCCACACCCCTGTTACCTACTGTCTGCTCATTAACCATCAAAGGCCAAATGACCGTATAGTGAGCATAGACACCAACCGTCTTGAACTCACCATACTGACACCTTGTACAAACATTCGACTCAGCATCCGCAGCACCCGCAGCAGCTACAGCCGCACGGAAGTCAGCAGCCGATCTCAAATTGACAACATCACCGGCTCTATTAGCCACCAAACTAACCTCAACCGGATTACCACCACCATCAAGAACCACAAGCCCTACATCGTCCACAAAGGAAACTCTGTTCAACACACCATTGTTATCCCTAAACATAACACCGGTCAGAGTCTCCACAATACCGTCAAAGGCATCCTGTGTAAGATAATTATTCTCGGCAAGATAATTCTCAACCGTATACTGCGCTCCCTGAACAGCCGAATAAGTATGAACCATACCAAAGACATTCAGAATCGCGTAGCAAACCAGCAGTATAATAGGCACTCTCAAAAGAACCTTAAAGATAAACTTAACTGAATCACTCATTCAAACGCCCTCCAATAAATCATAATGGACTCACTACAAGAAATACCGTGTAGGCACCCAAAATAGCACAAACGAAAAAAGTGGGGTGCGAACTTACACACCCCACTCCTCCGGATTGAATACATGGCTTAGTTTGTGAAACCTTCGTAACCCTCAACTTCACCACCGTTATAACCGGTGTTAGGATCCTGCTGAGCACCATTGTAATCCTGCCCATCAAGATCAATCTGAGCTCCAGTAGCGCTCTCTATACCCTGCTCAACCCAATCCACTGCAGCATGCATAGTGTTAGGTAAGAGCACGTTGAGCAATACACCACCGATGATAACCATAACTACAACAACGATAAGAACACCAAAAACCTTTTTAACTGTATCTGACATAGACACACCTCCTGACAAAACAAATTCTAAGCCTACTTGTTCAATCCTGAAAATAATACACTCGAATGCCCGGAAAATCAACATCGGCATTTTTGAACCTTACCAAAATGCATTGGATTCGAAGATGTCGCTCAAGAAGATACCCATCGCACTTATAATGGCCTGAATCAAAACGGGCATAAGTACATAAAACGCTATGTGAGCCTTCTCCTCCAACTTCAATGCAAAGTCCTCAATACGACGCTCCTCTGCATCGGCAAGCTGCTGTTCAAAACCAATCGCGTCAGAACGGACATCCGCACCACGAACAAAACCTCGATACATTGTGATAAACCTGCTCAAATAGGGATGTGTAAATATGGCTCCCAGCTTATCACAACCAACCGTATCACCATAAGTGCCGATGTAGTAAAGGAACTGTGTGGTAAACAACTCCATACCACCCTTGGCACGATGGTTATACATACGAATCAAAGACTCAACATTACCACCCTCAAGCATTGAATGGTAAACCAAGAGGTAGAACCCATAAAAGTCCTTATCAATATCCTTGGAAACCTTCAACAACCTACTGCTCAGCATCGTAGGAACACAGAGAGAAGCCACAACCGTGAGCAAACCAACAACTGAGAATATCGGGGTGACACCCAACAAGAACATACCAAACAAGGTAAGGAGTATACCCCCAAACATCATCAGCCTCACCGCTGCTACAAGAGATGCCGCAGTCCAAGGAACACCCTCGTATAACTTCATCCCCAACTGCGAGACATAGGTCTCATAAGAGGCCAACTCCGTCTCACTACCACGGAACAAACTGATATCCGCAATCTTCTTGAAGAAATTGGAGATTTGCTTCCAACGATTATATCGCCGATCCACGGACATTCTCTGTGAATAGACATCCACCGTCTTCTTAACACCAGCCAACGGCAGTATCATATGCACACCCACGATGAGAAAAATAAACATAAGAACAGACCATACACCAACCACCAAGAAAGCATTATTGATGAATGTGTCCCACAACCCACCGATACCGGGAATCCCCGAATTACCCTGTGAGTTATACATATCCACCACTTCATGCCCGGCATAGTCTGCAGTTAGTAACATAAATCCCATACCAACACCTCACAAACTTTAATTAACCGCCGTTGACCTAAGTCTCGCCATAAACAATGCCTCAATCATTAAGTCAATGAAGTCCAACAACAAGAGCCACGCTCCAAAAGATGATGTGAAATACCAGTTACGCACATCACCGAATATGATCAAAACACCAATCAACAAACCGAAGATTGCACATATAGAAATACGGAAATCGAACTTCGCCTTCTTGAAAGACGCTTCCAAACGAGAGTGAGTACGGAGCTTAAGGTTATTCGCCTTAACAACATCATTGAAGATATCCACCATACCACGCTCTTCACCGTACTCAAAGTCCTTAACCTTCGAAATGAAGTCGATACTATCCTCACCCAGAGCCGCCTCCAAAGCCTCCAAAGCATCAGACATTGGCATATTATTATGCACGTTGTCCAAGAAATCCTGATAGGCTATCTTCGTGGATGTCGGCAAACTCCTAAAGGACTCCTCAACTGCTGCGAGCATACCACCACGGATATTACCGCAGACAGTTGTGATGGATGTAATAACATCCAAAATCCTCTTACGCTTAATATCCGCATAACGCAGATACAAGAATGAAACGATGGCCACGAAACTCACCACAATCGTAATCGGGATGAACAACCCACCACCAAGTAACAAACCAACGATGATACCAAGGCCGATACTTGCAAGAATTACGAGCACGAAGATGACGGTTGGATCCACATTCGATGTACCCGTGAACACACGACACATGTCCCAGAACAGAATCAAGAACTTGGAAAACAAACCAGTCTTCTTACCACCCGTGGAAACCGACTTGACACGACGATTCAACCTCGCACCAACGAGCATAACCCAGTCGGATAACTTCTCACGCAAACCCTCGGTGACATGCCTGAACCCTACAAATACCGATTGGTGGATGATAGACATCGCAAACAACGCAACACCCACAAGCACAAGGGCAGCCACACCAATGGCCATTGACATCAAAACCTTGGGATCTTCCATGGATTGTATGATCTTCTCATATACAATCTGCATCACATCACCCCCAAACTACAGCTTCTTCTTAGCCACGAAATCCGCATAAAGCTCCGGATTCAAACCTTTATCCTCAAGACGCTTACGAAGATGCTCGGAAATAGGATTCACCATCTCCCAAGCATAATCGAACTTGGTTGCCATACCACGCGAATCATACTCAGCATTGAACATCTTATACTCGAAGATAGGAACAACAACCGGCTCCGTGCCATCCTCATTAACACCCATAACCTCACAGATGCTCGCGATTCTACGCCTCTTATCAGGCATCAGACGCTGAACAATGACGATGTGAACCAGATCACAAATCTGTCTAAGTGCCAAACCACTATCAGTAAGACCTGCGGCAGCCATATAAGCAACCGCGAAACGCCATACAGCACCCGGACCATCCTCAGCATGGTAGGTACAATTCATCGGGTGACCAGCCTGCAGAATCTTGAACCCTTGGAAGAACTCCTCATTGGTACGAATCTCACCGACAGTAACAAGTGTCGGAGAAAGACGAAGAATATGGTCCATGATATTCTGCATCGTTGCAGTTGTACCAGTAGCGTGGGGGTCCTCATGTGCCTCCAAATGGAGAACATCGTTCATAACAAGGCCCGTACTCGGATCATGATAACGCATATCAATTTCAGACGGGTTCTGAGCAAGAACAACACGCAAGTCTCTCGGACAAGAACCAAGAATAGCATTATTGGTAGTTGTCTTACCAGACGCAGTCGGCCCAACCGTCACGAATGTGATACCACCGGGAATTAACAACTCAAGAAATCGCTTGATCTCGGGTGAGAAAGTACCACCCTCACACAAGTTATCCAAGGTATAACGAACCTTGGAGAACTTACGAAGAACAAAGGATGAATAACGATCCTTCGATGCCGCATCAGAAACATCAACACCCATCGCAGAACTATGAACAGCCGCAATACGATAACCCTCAAGAGTCTGGCTGTTCACCAATTGATCCTTCGGTGTAAGACGCTTATCCTGCATCAACTTACGGATAACAACATCCTGCTCCTCAACAGACTTGAAATAGAGAAGATGCCCCTGCGAATCAGTATAATCCATAAGCTGACCATTCTTCTCCACCTTTATCATACGACCATTGGCACGAATCTCGAATACCTCCGGATCCTCCATCGCAGCCGTAAGAATACCATAATTACAAACCTCATCAATCAGAGCATTGAGAGCTGCACCATGTGACATTCCACTGATGGAGATACCAGACTGCCCAAACCACGCCGTGATAACCTCCTTACGCTTCCTGTCAGTATCAAGGCGGCTATGGGGCAAGGTACCGAGATACTTACGAAGTCTATCTACAACGATGGACAAGTCATAAGAACCATCGGATTCCAATCCACCCCTACCTCTACTACCGATTGCATATAAATCCGTATGCTTCATTACTCAACACCTCCATCAACAGAGTCTCCAGCACCCGCTTCAGAAGCCTTGGAAACCTCTGCAGATGCATCCTCGATGGACTCCTCAGCCTCCAAAATGGTCTGACTATGAAGAATCACATCAACACCCTTGGAGAGAGCCTCCTTAAACTCATGCAACGTGATGGTATCAGCCGTAGCCCAGCCAGCACGAATAGCAAACCTATTACGAATGATCCTTGAATAAGGCAACTTCGGCAGAAGCTCATTCCTGAACTTAAAGGTATCCACCATAATATCACCCGGCATAATCTTATTACGCCATAAGTAAATACCACCGAAGAACAACCCCAAGTAAGAGAGGTCCGCCATGTAACTCTCAACCCTCAACGCAGATGACGGAGAACCATCATACACGATGACAAGGTCCTCAAGATACTTAAGACCACTCACGGGCAGACTCACATCAAGCCTTGAACCCAAATCCACGAAGATATAGTCATATGCAGTCTCCATCGTATCAAACAAGGTATCCAAGAAACTGATGACAAACTCCGCATCATCAAACCTACAAGCGGTATCAACACCACGGTTCTTGAAACCAAGATATGAAATACCACCAGATGATACAACACAATCCTTGAGAGGCTTATCAGAAGCCAAGTCATTGGTCACAGTAACACCCAAAAGACTTGCCAAATAGTCACCCTCAACATCGAGGTTCAGCACAAGGATCTTGCGCCCTGCTGCCTTAACCTCATTCACAACCTCGGAAACAAGGGTTGTACAACCACAACCACCACCCGCAGAAATGAAACCGATGATATGAGAATTCAACACCTTACGATGCTTCTCCGAGAACTCCTCAGCCTTCTTGAGCATCGAAGTCGTATCCACGGCATCACCAATCTTATTGAGAACGGTCATCACACCGTTACCAACAGCAAGAGAATCCTGCAAGGAATCAGCAGAGAGATCCGACCAAGATGAAACTGTACTCGATGCAGAATCACCAGCCTCCTCAGCCTCATCCAAGGCCGCCTCCATCAAATCATCAACGGATTCGGAGGTCTCTGCAGCAGTCTCAACCCCTACCTCAGTAGTCTCAACCTCTTTCGGGGCTTCCTCAACCTTCTTACGTCCAAACAAACCCATACAAACAACCTCCTACGAATTATTCACCTCTCTGAGGTACACTCATTCTATAAGTTACATCAGATAAGCCTTCGAACATTGCATACCTACGCAACTCTGCATCAGTAAGAGCAACGAGCAACGTAACCGGGGTAGTCTCCTTCTCCCATGCATCAGAACTATCCAAAGCCGCCTGACCAGCCGCTGACAAGGAATTGTAATATGCATAGGCATCCAAAACCGACTCACCTGAAGAATTCAACATATCCGCGATGTATACGGAATTGAACAATGGCTCCGCATTGGTAACCGTCAACGCCGCATTATCAGTCTTCGCATTATTGCCACCACCCTGAGCAGATACAGCACCGGCAGTATCATAATAAGGTGTGACAGGCCTCTCCTCAGTCACATAAGCCATAACGGAAATCTTATCACCCGGCTCAAGGAAAGTCTTGAAATAGTTCAAGTCATCCTGTACAACCTCAAGGGCGATGATCTGACGCCCCGGATATGAATAAAGAACCATGTTACTGTTATCGATACGATTGACCATAACATCCTCAGTAACAACCAAGGATCCAGAATAAATCTGACGGGACATGAACTTACCATAGAGCTTCGGAGCATCCTCCCAAAGCACCAAACGGTGAGTTACACCAGTCTTGGAATCAACCGCATAACGCTCATACTCACCACGAAGCATCTTGTACTCCTGAACGGAATCCGCTGTGATGACACCGTTACGAATACCGTTGGTACTCCACATAGCAACCGAAACAGTCTGCATGCTTGTGTAAGCAACGGCAATCAACCCACCGGCTCCTGCCAGACCAACAACCGTGATCAAAATGGCAAGAAACCATTGCATGACAGTAACACCACTGCCCTTCTTGTTCTTAGCACTCTTTACCTTCTTCTCCGCTTTCATATTGCGAACCTCCTTAAAATCAACCATCTGAAGATGGAATACTGAACTAAACCAATGACACTAACAATACAATTCCTTCCGTGCCCTCGTCACACCGACATATGCAATCCTCCCCTCTTCGGGATCCTCCTGAAACACCCTCGTATCCAGCTCCCTATCAATGAAGAACACATAATCCCACTGTCTACCCTTGGCACCGTGAACCGTCTCACAACAGAGAGCCCCACGACCACCAATAAAGGAGTTCGTGATGCAAGTGCAGATATATGCAACCGCCGCACACGCTCCAATAGGCCCAGAAGATAAATAATTTGCAAGAGGACCTCCACAACCACCAAGCTCATCCAAGATACCCTCGATGAATCGACCACGATCCATTACAGTACCCACACCATGCTTACCATAAAGACCTCCATCATCCTTGGCCGGCAACGCAGCACGAATCAACCAACGATACATAGCACCCCCATCAAAAGGACTACCAGCCTGTGCAAGGTTCGAAACATAGAGACCAAAAACCCTAAGCCCCTTCTGAACATGCATCGGAAGATTGGCACATATGGCCTTAACCCCCGTATACCAATCGGCGGATAAAGGTGGTCCTACATGCAAAGGGTTCTCACACCCAACCAAGGCACAAGAGAAATCAAAGAAACTCGCACTGCTGAGCAAGTAATTAACCTTCTCCAGATCCTCAGTACGAATATAAGGACACACACAACGAAGCAAGGTACTGAAATTCGGATACTCACCCGACAGACTCTTGCCCACCTCACCACAGATACGAAGCAGAGTATCAATATACTCATCCCCCAATAAGGTATCCGAAGATAAGGCTATCGGTAACGCCGGGGTAATAGGGGCAAGGGATACATCACTCCAACCAGCATCCCCACACTGCTCCTTCATCACATTGTAGAAGATGCCCCAACCCAACAAACCTTGGGAACTCCTATACCTACTCAAGACCACACCATCACGCATTCCCACATCAGAACGGAGAAAAGAACCACACACCGTACCAAACTGATTAAAGCGTGCAGACAAAGAATCCCCACGCTTGACAAGAGTCCTACAAACCCCATCAGTACCATTACCCCTCAAGTCCTTATCATAGTGAAAACCACCCGTACTATCGAGAATGGACTTACCCAGACTCATCATAGCATCGGGACAACGATAAGACTTGGAGAGCATCTTAATCTCCAGACCATACTTCACGGGACAGAGTTGCATAAGCTTCGGAGATGAGGCACGCCACTCATAGATGCACTGATCATCATCACCCACCATGCAGAGCTGCTGACTCACAACTCCGGGAGCCTTCATACCAAGAAGAAGCTCCAAAATGTGATGCTGAACACTACTCAAATCCTGAACCTCATCCACCACAACGAGCTTGTAGCGACGCATATAGTTGCGAGCCATCTCACGACGGAGAGTACGCTCCAACTCAGGCCTGAGCCACCTCTCAAGACCAAGGTCCACAAAAAGAGTCTCATCATCCGTGATGGCACCCAAGAGAACCACACCAATGTCATACAAGGTCAAGGATCCATTGAGGCTACCACGAACCGCATCCAAAACCTGCAGAACCCTCTCGAAAAGGAAATCAAGCCCCTGCTTCGTCTTAACCCCGTACATAAGCTCCTTAAAACGCTCACAGAGGTCATCCCTGCTCATCAAGGATCCCGTCTGCATAGCACCCATACTCTCAAGGACATCTACCGGAACATCATAAAGACCGAGCTTGGAAGCCTCCTTGGATAACAACCTCGTGTAAGCCGGCAACGGATACAAACTGCCCCCAACAACACCCAAGACATTCAACAGCTTGAAGATAAGACTGTCCACGGTGGAATAAACCGGCTCCAAACCAGCCATACCCGCATCCTGAAAACACTCATCAATCTGATCACCAAAATCCTTAACACAAGCCCTTGAGAATGAGATATACAATATCTCCTCCGGGGCAACCCCCTCGAAAACAGCCCCAAGGATTCTGGCCTTGCACAAACGAGTCTTACCAGCCCCCGCACATGCAATGACCATCTGACGAGTTATACGAGATGACAAAACGGCCAGCTTATCTTCATCCAAGCCACCCATGACACTCACAACCCTATCAATAATTGCCTGATCCATAAAAATCCTCCACAAAAATATAAAACCAAATGAAATACACACCTAATAGCGAGAACACACATAAAAAACGACAAAAGAGGACATATTCATGCCCTCCAAAGCCAAAACCTGTATAACAATATCAAATATCAACGCTGATGCCTCTGTAAGAACTTAAGCTGCTCCTCGTCATCAACTGCACGGTCATAATCCGTCTTACGACGGCCCGCAATGACACATGTAACCACTACAGCCATAAAAACCAGCACCAAACCCAAGACAGACATGACCAAACAGAAAATAACCGCATCATTCATCGAAAACAGAACCTCCCACTACACAACTCGAATTATTTGATCATACACCACAACATCCTTACTCGTGAGCTGACGATTATCGTGGTAATGCCCACTGAACCACTTGACATACTCCAACCTACCACGAAGCCTCTCCAAATACTGATTGAGGTTATCCGGCTTAAGCCCCGCATGCTTGTACAAGGCACAATAAAGCCTCAAACTCTCCGTAGGCATCTCATGGGTAATCACAAAGTCCACCTTATAGTCTACAGCCTTCAGATTGCGACGCCCCTCGGCCATCTCCTCCTTGTTGGGCATCTCCCTCTCCCACCAAGAAAGATGATTAACCCTAAACATCTTGAATCGATCCTGACGCCACTCGGCAATCCGGGGATCCCCAATCTCCAGAACCCCATCATCAATGTCATGACTACGGGCACCTCCAAAGACAAAGAACTTCTTGCCACAGATATCATAAACCTGACCACGCATCAGATGAATCACATGCGGCCTTAACTTATGTACCTTGCCCCCATGCCACTCCTCAACCGGATAAGCATCCAGCCTATCAAAATTCTCGTGATTGCCATCACAGAACAAGGTCGTGAACGGCCTACGCTCCAACTCATTGAGATTGTATCTCTCACAAGGACTCTCCCCATCCTTATCCCAAACACACCCAAAGTCCCCACAGATGATTACAAAATCCTCCTCCTGTGAGGTCTCCTCCTGCTCATAAAACACATCCGTACTCAACCTCGGAAAAGGCCTTGAATGAATATCACCCGTAACGAAAACCATACAACATGAACCCCCAAAGAACTAAACAATCTTCACATACCACTTACCACGCGATAAAAGCTTGGTGGCATTGGTCACACGCCCCTCATCAATGAGCCCAAGAACCTCGTCCTTGGTGAGCCTAACCACCTTTCCATCACATTCACAGCCATAATCAACAATACGGCCCTTATCTCGTGCAACATCGGCAACCCTGACTCTACCACCACCAAGTTCATCGAGATGCGACACCCTCTCCTCAACAACGGGCTCCGAAACCACCTCGGTATCCACCGACTCCTCTGACATAAGAGCATCCGCAGCCGCCTGAGCCCCAACAGAACACTCCGGCTGTGACTCACTCACAACGGGCTCAACCGGAACAACCTCCGGGATTGCAAAACCCCCACTGATCCAGAGCTTAACCCAATCCAACAGATTATCACATATATGAACAGCCTCGGAAGTCCCATCAAAGTGAAATACCTCCTCGGCGGCATTTACAATTATACAACTCCCATCGGGGAGCATCTGCAGAACAAAATGCCCCGCCGGGAAACTCACAGCCCTCTGACGAACAGCCTTGGTGGCATTTACCACATCCCACTCATCCGCCACATTGCAACCAAACCAATCCGCCCTCGGATTGTTAATGACCAGACAACCAAGCCACCAAACCAAGTCTCGGTAATTAGGCGGAAAAGTGAGCCCCAGCTCCCTCTCGGCTGGCCTGATATCACGCTCATCAGCCCCAAGACACTGTGCCCACTTACCCTTGTACTCATTATTCAAGAAATCCATCAATGCACTCATAACATCCTCCATCAACCATAAATACCATTACTTATACCAAGGACCATCAAAGGTATCATCCACACAATGCTCCTTGAGGCAGCACGGACAGACCAAAACATCCACGGCCCGACGCTTCCGACCAGTCAGATAAGGCTGCCCACCAGAATAGGCCACCTCATCCTCGATGAACCAAACCGGCTCCAAAGGGGCTCCACACCCCTCACAGACTCCATACTTACCACCCTCCATAAAAGTCCTCCAAATCAATCTTTAGGAACAGCCTCGGGACAATCCTTCGAGCCAAAGAGATAACAATCCTTGCACTCATACAATGCCCCATACCTACACTCCTTACAACTTATCCGCTCCAACCCCATATCCTCCGCGATGCCATAACCCCAACGCTCATCACAGGCATCCACCTCGAAATTGGGACAATCATATGAACAATGGGGATTAACAAAACAAGGCTTGCCCCGCTTACTACCCTTACCAACCTTCGACCTTACACCACTCATCTAACTACCCCCTTCTGCATCCTGATCCCACAATCGGGACAAAAGGCACTTCCGGGATACTTCATAGGATCCACACGCTGAACCTCACTCGCACCACCCGGAGTATCCAAATGCCCCGGAATCAACCAGTTATGAAACTTACACCTTGAACAACGCCAACCATCAACAACCTTATACCCATAGTTAACAGTGAAATACTCCCAGTAGCCCAACACAGAACGCTTATCACTTGCCATCAGATACACTCCTCCTCGAATCAAAGCTCTCCCAAAGCCCCACCACACGCTTCGCATCGGTGGCATCCATAAAGGCATCCACTCCCGTGAATAACCCACGATACCCTGTATCGGCCACACTGAGCTTGCCAAAATACCCTACAGAACCAAGAGGCAACTCCGCACGGGTAACAGTAACACCACCCTCACTGCCAATCCTCATAATCTCGAACAAGGCAGCAGATGATGTAACCCCGATAATCCTCGCCGGCAACCTGTACTTCAGACCACCACCGTTAAATACCTCAAGACTACCACAGGCTCCTTTATCCGCCTTGAAAACATCAGCCCTATGTGCAACCAAGCCATCATCGGAGTGCTCGGCAAGATATGTATTCATGAAGAATCCGATAATGGTCTCGGGCAGCAACACGCTCAGCCAATCGGCATCGAACCAGCACCACTCAAGACGGCGGATCTCATAGAAGATGATCTCCCTCAAATCCACCACGGCCTTCATTCCACCATGCAATGAGTGCCAATGATTCAAGATACACCATAAGGAAAACAAAGAACCCTGCGAATCTATGACATTTCCACCCAAAAGTCGTACAACATCCACATGGAACGCCCCATCAAGCACCTGTCCGGGAATATCCGTAAGAACAAATGACGGAACGAACTTCTCAACAACATCCTTGAACCCAATCGTACCTCCCACACAACAGAGAACTACGAACTGATCCTCGGTAACCGGCAACCTGACCTCAACAACACTCTCCAGACTGCAGAGCCTCCAAAACCACAAGGCCCCTCCGGCACTATCAATGAAACATGCCGAAAGATCCAAAACCCCATCGAAGTCATCCGAACCGCTGACTTTGTAATAAAGGCTCTCCCAATCAAAATCCGTACAAAAGCATCCACGCTCAATAATCATAAAACACCTCCATCAATCCAAAGACAACTTACGCTTCGGCATGAAAACATCGGATGGCTCGGTAGTCGATTCCTCAGCATCACCCGGAACTACAGAAACATCTGCTACGACCGCATCAGCACCCGCAGCATCGGAAATATCATCTGATGCGACACTCACATCAGACTCACCACCCTCGGCATCATCACCAAGGGATAAACGAACCCCAGTATTGGCACTTTGAGTCTGCATTGACGGAGAAGAAGCCAAAACCACTTTACCATCTCCCGACATCACATAGTCTCCCTCGTCCTCAACACCACGGCCCGCGAGAATATCCAAAAGCTCCTTCTGCATACGCTCATCCTCAAGACTAAGCTCCGTAGGTGCCGCCTTGAACAGATAACCCAAATAAGCGAGGACATCACCATACCCACGGAGAATATCCTGCTTATTTTCAACAGTTACACGCACATAAGGGGCTAAAATACCCAAACACTCTCTAACCCTATCAATGTCGACCTTACAATAGCTCGGTCTTGGGAACAACCGGCCCTCCAGACAAAACATATCACTGATACCACCCGAAAGAGTCCTACGATGAACGGCCAGCTCCAAAGCCTCCACCCCGAAACGCAATGAACCCTGAACCCAATGACCTCTCTCAACCGCACTCGGCAAACCGAGATCATTCTCATCATTTTCGGTGAAAAACAAATCAAACACAGTAAACTCACCCAAAGACGGCACAACACTATCGAGATATGCACATCTTCGATAAATCAACTGCCTCATTGCACTGTACCCCATCGCGGATCCATACTTATCGAGAAGCATCTTATGGAGCTTCGACATATTGAGATCCGGATTCAAGAAATAACACTTGAGCTCCTCATCCTTGCAGATGAAATCCCAAGAGACCACCAAGAGCCTCTCCAGCACGGAATAGGTATCCACCCCTCCACCGCTTCCTGCCGCGTTAAAGGCACTTCGGATGCAACCAACGGAAAGTGTCCCATCCACCATAAAGCGCCCTAAATTGGCCCTCAAACCAGCACAAAAACCCATAAACAGTCCCTCCTAACAGATCCAAAAAATAAATAATACATTCTAACAACTTATTCTAAAAAATTTGCACCCGTACAACCCCAAAACCCAGTGTCCAAGAGTTTCTCCGGGAAAAAATATACTTAAACACCCTAAAAGTGTGACACTCTACACATAAAAATGTAACACTTTTCACTCCTAATGTCAAGAAAAACAAAAAAGAATCAAAAATAAAGTTGGTAAAACAGAAACAGTCCAACACAATCAAACAAGGCCCCTATTCCACCACCGGATCCAAACACTCCACCGGCAGCGAAATAGAGGCCCCAAAAATCCCCTAAAGGCAAAATAACCCTACAAACAAAAAGAGATGTGATTTTCCATCACATCTCCCAATCAAAACCCCAAAAGGAATATACCATCACCTGAAACAAGAACTCAGATCATATTGGACATAGTCCTTAATCTTGCTCACCGGGATGGGCTTCGTCGAACCAAAGCACCGACACTTGAAGAACGCTTCACTGTGATCAAAGGTCTCAATCACCCATTCCTTCGGAATATCAACCTTACAAACCAAAACCGACATAACACCGTGCATCATGGCGAACTTGAGGCAATCCTCCGGCTTCTTGCACATGTACACCACACCATCACAACTGAGCTTCAGCCCACTCGTACATATCGAATTCAAATTGGAAAGCGGCGTAGCATGATAAAAGATCATATGCGAGAACCTCCTCTGTCTAACCCTACGGTGAAACCCTGTGGTGAACCCCTGCTGTGAACCCACTTGGTCTACCCATACGAAAAATACGATAAACCCTGTGACTACCCATGCGAGAAATACCAAAACCCCCGAAAATAACTTGTACAAATACCAAATGCCATGAATCAAGTCCTTACGGATATACCATAATCCCCGATTCTACCCTGAAAAGATACCATTAACCCCGATTTTACCCATCTCGATATACCAGTACCCTTTCGGAGTAATGACATATACCACTATTTATTCGCTATGGCCGACTCCAGAACTCCGAGACTATCCAGCATGGAATCCACACCTTCACCCGAATCCGGATCAACCCAATCAAAACCCTGACTAAAGCACCTTACGGTCACTACTCTGAGCACCCCATTACGCTTCACAAGGTCTCCATCGGGTACCGCTGACTCTCCCTCACCAGCATTGAACTCATCTGCGCCCTCCTCCGAAACCTCCGCAGAGGCATCAGTAAGGCAAAGCTCCTCAAGAATGAGATCCGCCGGGAAAGTACCAGCCACACCATAGCCCTCAACACCAAAAAGTGTATTACTATCAACCGAATCAACCGTATGTGTCACAACACCATCAAAATCGGAGGCCATGTAATAGATTGAGAACGTCTGAAGGTCTGTACTACCATCCACATACCACCTCACACGATTGCCATCCGCAACCTGATGGAGAGTGTGGAATGGATCACATGTACAAACAATCCTATCCACCTCGGCAGCCGCAACATTGAGCTTATACATCGGATAGTTGAAACCTAAATCCGTACCCTCAATTGCAGTACCACCAAAAAGGTCGATACAAACAATTCGCATACAATCGGTCTCCTCGGTAGACTCGGTACCCCAAAGGGAATCCGTGGGTACCCCACGCTCCGTAACCAAGGACATCTTTCCATCATCACCATACCCAATCGGTATGATCATAACCACCCCAGCCTTCTCATCAACAAAACCAAGAGCAGTCTCGGAACAGAACACCTCATAGATGGTACTGAACGCCTGTGAGAACCTCGTGGTGAAATCCCCCTCAATAAGGTCGTCATTCACCTCATCAGAACGAATGACGATGGCCCCAAGAGTGGCTCCCCCATCGAACTCAACAAAACCAGCCGCCCTAAGCAACGGATCCTCCGACGCCAAGTAACCCTGCATAAACTCCGACTCATAATCCACAATATCCTCTGATACCGAAGCCTCGGTAGACTCCTCATACGGCAGCACCTCAGCCGTGGCCTCGGCATCATTCGGATTAGAACAACCGGCAAGTGCCGTCATACAAAGAGCAAGGCAAACACCAACCGCACAAAACCTCAATTTCATACAAACCCTCCGATCACTTAAAAGGTTACATTCCCAGAATCGTCACCCTTCCACACGGGCATATTGTCAAGACGCTTCTCATCGTCCGCGCTGACATTGACTCCACCAAGGCCATTCGCATTCTGGCCATTCACAGCACCGGCTCCAGCATTGGGCTGACCATTGTTAGCTGCTCCATTGTTATTAGTTCCTGTAGTATTAACCTGCATAACTATTTACCTCCTATTCGGTCTGCAAGGTGGGTACCCGGTCACGGATTACCCACCTCACAATACATAACTACACCCCTGCAAGAATTCCTTATTTTGCTTCAGCGGGTGCCTCAGTCTTAACTTCAGCCTTCTTAACCTCAGGCTTCTTGAGATCAACCTTCTTAGGTGCTGCCTTCTTAACCTCGGGCTTCTTGAGACTAACCTTCTTAGGCGCCTCCTTCTTAGCAACCTTAGGTGCTGCCTTCTTAACCGGAGCCTTCTTAGCCTGTGCAGCTTTAGCCTTTGCCTTAGCCTTTGCCTTGGCAGCAGCTTCCTTGTCTGCGGCGATCTGTGCCTCATGTGCCTCAACAGCATCAACAGCGGCTACGATAGCTCTTGCATACTTGATCTCTTCATCTGTAAAACTAATCATCTCAATTTACCTCCTATGAAAGAAAAATAGATTTGCGACAAAAAAGTGCACAACGCACTCGCGTCATGCACTAAATACAAATCAAAAATATAAAAAATCACAAAAGCACGATTTTGCTAAAAATCACGAAATCAGTCTAACCTCGGCATCCCAAAGCTGGCGTAACTCTGCCACACGACGCACCCAAGAGGCCGTGATATTACCCGCAAGATACTGTGGCTCAACAGAACTCGGAATATTGGCATAAACCTGCGCCGGATGTCCGGGAGACTGCCTGATCCTTGCATTATCAAACTCCTCCCCGTTACGCATCATATCCATTAACTCGTGTGAGGTCACCCACCGACCATCATCCAGCACATAGAAAAGAAGCTTACTCTTCTCCTTGGTACCAGACCGAATCTGCTTAACAACACTACCCATAGACTACTCCCCCGAAACGGCATCCAAAGCTTCCCCAAACTCCTTCACAGGCGCAAAGGCTCCCTTGGCTACCCTGTCCAAGTTCTTATAGGCACGATACACATCCTTGGTACCCCTACGGAAACGAGCATGCTGCTCCATCTCACTGTGTGACATCTTCACACGCCTATTCTCACTCCAGACATAAATCTCCTTACCCATGTCGATTGCAGCCGCAATCTCCGCCGCACAACCAACACTACTCTCATAACCCGGCAGAAGTACAATTGCATCCGCCTGACCAATGGCGAGAAAGTCAATGAGCAGTGCCGCATTATAACCAAGCGTGACACCCACACCTATGGATGACACCGGTGAGTACACCTTCTCACCCTCACTCTCCAAAATCCCAGCAACCTCATTAAAAGCCGCACTGTTCCAATTCTCCTTGCCCGTCATAGGCCCTGACAAATAAAGCATTAAACTACCCTCCAATCTTATTTAGTTCCCTTTTTGCCGTACTCCGCCTTCATCTGCTCATAGTCCATGTTGACCAACGTACCAAAGGCACGATCAAAATCCTCCTTAGGCACCGTGACTTCACCCTCCTCGAAGATGAAAACCACATGAGTGTTATCCGATGATATGAACCAATCCTTAGCCATACGCACACCTCCTCTTAAATGATTAAGATTTATGAACCGTGATGGCACCCTTCTCATCCCCATGAATTAACATGGGCGAAACCCAACGCACACTGTAAATCGTTCTCCCCTTGCCAGTCCAAAAATGATGCCAATGGGCACGACGCATATGAGGTCTCTTCTTGGATCCTTTAGAATTAGGATCCACAGTACCAGCCTGAACAGTGTTAAAGGCTCGAATGGATGCCCCCACAGTATAACCTACCTTACAAATACACTCCTCAACACGAGTTGTTCTCACTTGGCCTTTTTTATCTACAGAACGAGATTTCGCGGTCTGAACCCGTGCAACTATATCCTTATCCTCGGAGGTAAAGTAATTCATAAGCTGAAGCATGATCATGATGGCATTCACACTGCCATCCGGGAACTTCGTAGTATGCAAGGACTCTCGCAGAGAACCATCCTCGGCCTCCCCAAACACCACACCGGCACAATCCGCACCATACATGCTATCCAAATTATCCACCACGATATCCTCGGGCTCGTTCCCACCCTTAATAGGGATCATAACGCACTCGATACCACGGCGACTACAGAGATTAAAGAACAACTGATTGGTAGGCGCCGCATAGCAAGCCACCCACTCAATATCATCAAACTGACCTTCCAACGGAGTACCCTCGAACTGCAGAACGAAAGTATCCCAAGGAAGATGCTCATATGAATAACGACTCATGCTGATACCATCCGTAGCCAACAGAGCCTCCGCAAAATCCTTATCCAGCATAAACACACGATTGGAATGCGACCAACGATACGCAAACAACTGACTAAGCAGATGAACCCTCACGCTCCCAATAAACGCCTCAGGATCATCATTCATACCATCAAACATGATCTCACCGAGCCTATTAAGAATCCTCCTTGCCCTTTCACTCAGCTTCTTGAAATCATCCATAGAATCCTTATGTAAGTGGGCAACACACATCGTGGCCTCCAAGAGGTCCTTGTAATCCTGCTCACTCATATAGAGCCCCGCATCACGCACACTATTGAGAGTTTCATTCACACGCAGCTTAGCCATATTTTCTCCCTCCGATCAAAAAACCTTGAATAAAAATCCAACCAACACACACATCAACCTACCTTGGGATGTTTCTCGGCATAATCCTTAAACACACTCTCCATCCCTCCTACTCGGAGATATTCATCAAAACCGATAATAAATCGAATGACATTTGATAAACCCCAATGTTTGATGGCACCAACATTATCCAACGGAAATCTCCCAGTTCTATCCATCCACACCGATGTGACTGTACCAACCTCATCATCATCCGGCGTATTCATATCCATATAAAACTTGAAGTCATAAAAATCATCACAACCATTGATAAAGGAATAATCCCTTAACACCGATAATCTCTCCTCTGTAATTCCCTCGAACTCGGAATACTCATACCCACAACCATCAATGAAATTGATACCCATATAAACCTCCTAACTTAAATAAAAGCCTCTCTACATGCTTAATATAGCACATAAAGAGGCTCTTGTCAACCAAAATATACCCAAATTCGATATAACATTATCTTACAAACAACCCACCGATGATACTGAAGGCAACACCACGGAAAGTATGACCATCAGAGAACAGCTTCTTCATGTGGTCAGTGAGGCCCGAATTCAGAGACTCTCTCCAAGCAACCTTCGCCGGATTCTTCATACCCTCCTTTGCAGTGGTCCTACGCCTACGCCCACCAAAACGAAGCTTCGCACCCTCAAGACGTCTGCCAAATCCTCGACGTTCAGATGCATCCTTGGCATCCTCGGTACACATCTCCCTGCTGTAGACCTTATCAACCACCTGAACCGAGTTGAGCGCCGGGAACATCTCGAACAGATCACTGCAAATCAAACCACGCAATGCTACAAGACTCCTATAGGCACCCTCACTGAACATCAACCAAGTGATATTGCCAAAACGCTGCGCCATCTGATAAAGCTCCAAACGATCATAGAAACCAGCCATACCATAGAACTTGCCACCAATCTCAACACCGTTATTATGGAACTTCAAACCACGCACCACGGCATAATCATCACCAAGGCTGCTCACCAAAGCATCAACCGTACAGCCACAAACATACTCCAAGGCCTTATGACGCCCCGCAGGACTCGTATCACGCATCAGCTTCTGATAACGCCTTGAGGTAAATACACCATCAGAATATGAAATACCCACTACGGGCATACCCGCATCTACAGATCCAACAGCGGCTCCGAACATATTACCACCACCTACATCAGCGGAATTAACAACAGGACCAGCACCACCCACGGTAGGATTAACCCCACCACCTGCGGCACCAACAGAAGCCGAATCAGACACCGGAACATCCACAATAGGAGGCTCACCACCTGCTCCAGCCCCTACATCTTCAAATACAGCCCCCGCAGATGCATTCGGAACACTCGCATTAGGCACACCACCATCCCTGTTCACCGTCTCAAAAGCTATACCACCATCATCCACTACGGGCGGCATACTCTCAACCGGCTTGAGCTTGGTCGTAGGCTCCTCGAACTTAATCGGAATATCCGGGGCCACGGGCTGTGCCATAGACTCCGGCTGAACCACGGGTTTGACAGGTCCGGCAGCAGGCGTCTCTACAACCTTACCATCCGCAGACTCGAAATTTATCTTACCCACACTCACGGGCGTTGCAGGCCCGGCTGTAGCACCCCCAAGACGAGAAACCCAGTTACAATGCTTGGTAAGAACCGGCACACGATCATCAAAAAGATAACCACGAACCAGATCACCTGTGAAACCAAGAGAGGCAAGATAATCGATACACCAATCCGCTATTGCATGCTTACTCTCCAAAGTCTGGCCAGTAACAGCCAAACAGTATTCGGTAAAGCCCTTGAATTCAACCAAAGGATTAGGCTGACCAACAGCAACTGTAATACCAAACTCATTCAAATGCTGTGCCAACTCCTCGGTAACATAAAGCTGATCCAACAACTCCTGTATATCCTCCTCAGATGCACCAAGAGTTGCCCTCGCAACAATAGGCTCAGCAAAACTTCCCTTACCCTCAATTAAATCACGAGACTTAATCTTCTCATACAACGCATCTCTCGTCGGTGGTACATCGTTCTTCGTAAGCAATAAACCCGACCTAAACACGGTACCCTTCGCACTCTCAAGTGTAAGATCCTTCTCGGCCCAACAGAACACACCAGTATCAATAACATGGGCATAAGGCAAACGCCCCGGCACGTGCAAATCATTCGTAGTCGTAAACGTCCTCTGTGCGTCGGTACCAACCATCTCACGACCAATCAGAGTGTGACGAGTAGGCATGTCAAACATATCCCTACCACCAACCTCAACATCACCCTTCTCAGCTTTTTTCTCCTGACCAATCATGATAACCGTAGCACCATACATATTAAAGGTGTTATGAATACCCGCTGGCAGACGAACAACATCACTCAATGCAAAATCAATTGAGGACAACCAATCATACAGACGCTGCCAAGCACTGACATCCTCACCCTTCTTCTTGAGAGACTCAAGATTCAAACCAACCTCCTTGGTCGCAGTATGAACCCTACCAGCGAAATCGCCTATGTTCTTGAAAAACTGCTCGGTACACTCATCACAAATAAGTGTACCCGTCAAACCATTACTACGACTGAAAGCCTGATGGAACAATGACATAGCCTTGATAGCAGACAAACAACGACGAACCTCCATAGGATTAACGAAACCAGTCAACCCCCACGCCGGCGCCCACAACTCATCAAAGAAAGCATCATACTCACTCTCGAGATCAGCCTCTACAGTTCCACCTTCCCACAACTTATGCCCAAGCACACCCGGTCCAGTCTTAGTAGTATCACCACCAACAAAGGGAATACCACAAGAATCAAACAAGGAAACCAAACTGAAGATAGTATCCGGCTTACCATCGATATAAACGGGCTCGCCACCATACAACATGATACATGTGAGAACATACTGTGTAAGAACACCCTTACCACTTCGAGAACCAGCTCGAATAATAAGGTCCGTGATCAAGTCCTTTAAAACCAGACGGAACGGAATACCATCCATACCCACACCAATCGGTACGGAATCCGGATCGAACTTATACTGCTCACCCGAAGCCTTGGCACGCATAATATCATCCATTAACAACTGATACGCAAACACAGGTCTTGCACCATACTTAGCCTTATCAGAAATTACATTGATGAATCTATCAGTAGAAGAACTGCCCACAGAAGATGTAACAACAACCGAATCCTTACGCTTCACACTCCAGTCGGGAAAAGCAACCTGCAAGGCTCTACAGCTCTCAGTATCATCCATAATCTCCACCTTAAGAGCATTGACATCCACGGAACTATCCTTCACGGTATCATAACCCTGCAAGAACAACTGACCATAACCATAATTATATACTAAAGAGGTACGACAGAACAAATCCACAATATCAGAAATCTGCACACCTAACTTATAACCCTGTATAACAACACCCTTAACCCACTTCTCCAAACCACCTTTCCACATATTGGAAAATGTCTGAAAGGCATGAGTCTCATCAACAAGAGGTGCAGTAAGTGTCCAACGCGAGAGCATCGCATGAAGCATCGGTACCCAACTAACAAGCAATGAACCATCAGAACCAAAAAGATCCAAAGCCTCCATGCTATAACCACCGTCAGCATACCAACTCAAACGCCCACTGAATACCTCGGCAAACGGATGGTACACCGCATCACTGATAAGAGATACCTCACGATTTGAAATCGTAAGAATTCCCTCGTGGCAAACAACACCCACACGCTTATCACGATATAACCTCTCCCACACCTGCTTGATACCAGTCACACCATCAATAACACTTGGATCATTTGACAAATCATCCTCAACCTTCTTCGGCTCCGTAGGCTTCATAGCATCCTCAAGCAAGTTGCCTAACTCCTCCGCCGGCTTAGCCGCAAGACACTCACCGAAAGCCTTAATGGTATCATCCGTAAAATCCGTATCAAGGATAATCGCATTGGACTTCGCCCATGCAAGAAGATTAGAATCCTCAGCATAGTAGTTACCAATCTTCAAACACAAAAACGCCAAAGGATGGTCCTTCGAAAGAGTTGTGGGATGATTGGACATCTTCACAGACGGATGCGCCTTCAATGCCTCGGCAGCCTCCACACTCAAACTCTTGAACTCCGGGAAAAGCTCGGAAACCTTACCGAACTCCAAAGGTCCACCACACTCACTCATCTGCTTAACCACAGCACCCTCAACACCCTGCAGAGCACCATAACCAGAACCCCAACCACCTCTGTAATCACGGAGGCTGAGTAACTTCTCACCCTCCGCATCATTAACAAAGATATTTGAGAACCAACGCTGTGACATCGGATCCACAACGGCAATCCAATAAGTGCCATAACCGGCAAAACAAGGATTTGCCTGAGCATATCCCTGCACCATTCTGGCCGTCTCATCCGAGTCACACACAAAAGAAACGAACCTTAAGTTGGTGAAATGCCAAACGCTTTCACCCCTCAAAACCTTACCAACTGTGGCTATGTAAGATTCCGGCTCAACACCCTCAAAGGGAACATCACACTTGGCACACGCCCAAGTGCGCTTGTTACCATCCGAAAAACGCCCATGGAAGATGACACGCGTCTCCCACAAGGCCCCACCAGCATTCTTAACACACACAAAGGCACCAAAACAGCCACACGAAGTAAACCCAGAGGCATCACTACCCGACTCATTAGGTATCCCCTTGAACACATCCGAAACCTTAATCATACCAACACCTCACTATCCAACTAATTAGAACCACCCACAGTGTCCCTCGTATCCTGAACACTTTCCTTCACATCCTGAACACCATCACGAACAGTATTAACACCATCACGGATGGTATCCACACCGTCCTTAATGGTCTCAACACCATTCTTCACATCCTCAACGCCATCCTTAAGGGCATCAACACCAACACCAACGGTCTCTACACCATACTGTGCCGCTGTGTCCGCCTCCTCAACACCCACATGACAACCAGTAAGAGAAAGCATCAATGCCACCCCAACAGTTGCAACCATAACTGACTTCTTCATCACCAACACCTCCACATCAGATATCAACCCTTGCATAGTCACCCGACCGCAGATAACCAACAAGACCACCAATCAAACCAAGGATCGTAACACCAGCAAGAACAAGCCAAACTTTACGCATAACCATTCCTCCTCAAATAATCACGCTTTACATAAATACACAACAGTTACATAACTCAAAAAATACAAAAAGGCCCCGCCTTGAACCCCCCAAGACAGAGCCTAAAATATAGGGGACTGTATTCAACCCAATCACTCACACAAAGCCTCCCCCTAATACCACACCATTGGAATCCCAATGTCATTAAGTTAAATCCAAAGGCAAGAATACATCAATGATTTCCTGTCGACTTTATACCCACTATGGTAAGCACATAGTAATCAACACCGATTTCAGCACCCCATTCAGGTCTGCCCTGCTTTATATCAAGGCTACAGGTTGCTATAAAGGATGGTGAACCAGCACTGTAGCCATTGCGGAACATGATTTCATGGGTATCCAGTCCTGTAGGGATATATGAGTACGGATGCATCTCGAACACATTCTTAAACCTTGTCTGATAATAAGGCTTTATCTCCCGGTATTCTTCCTTTTTCTCACCGGAAAGTATCATATCAAACCACTTTTTCTTGATCGGCAGTATCAGCATTCCATTACTCCATGATAAACCTTGACTAATTAACCACATAAACCGGAGACTTATGATATCCATCATAATCCGTAGCTTCGCTAAAATATTTCTTTAACTCCTCTACGGTCTCCTCTTTTTGATGCCACATGAGGCTCTCAAAACGGTTATTCAGAAATTCATATCTGGCTCTTTTAACCATAAGCACATCCCAACCTTCAACATCATTGACATTAAATTCCCCACGATACATTGAGAAATCAATATAATCAGGTTTCCATCCTCGTCTTTGCAAGGTCTTTCGGTATACGGTAACAATCTTCTTTACCGTTTTCTGTATATACTTAGATGACTTTATCGTATACTCTTTTTCCTTACCTGTTCTGCTCTTAAGGAACGGCTTTAATACCGCAAAGATTAAAGCAACCACCCAACATACCGGACCCGCTGTAACAACGTCAATAACATCTACACAATAATAACTTGAAGAATCCTTATACAACGTTACTACGGTCAGAATGAACGAGTATATAAGTATTGCAAATATTACTGACAACATACTCTCCTCTCCATGACCTGTATCCACATCACTTACGATTAGTGAAATGCTCGAAAGCATCATCAAAACCACTCAACAAGGTCTCCACAGAACCCACATTATTGATAGTCATATCACAGACCTCCATAACACGCTCATCCGAGAAAACCACATCATCGTCGAGAAGCCTACGACTCCACTCCGTAGCATCAAATGATCCTCGTGACTCCGCACGATCCCTTCTCAATGCATCCGGGGCATCCACATAAAAGATGAGAGTATTGGACCTGCCGTAGTGACGCCTACACTCCTCGGCACCTCCCAGATCCAAGATGACCACATAGTCCTTGCACCCCTCAAGCTCCTGCTTCTCCAGCCCATAGAACCACACATCCTTCTTCCCTCCAACAAGAGTGTTGTAAGAACGCACCTCTACAAACTTGTCCTCGGCCTTACGCTTCTCGAACTCCTCACGGCTGACAAAGAAATAATCCTTACCATCAACCTCACCCTCACGCGGAGGCCTTGTGGTGGTTGACACAAGGGGAACAAAGTCCCCTCGCTTAACCAGCTCACGCAGAAGCGTATCCTTACCACTCGCAGACTTACCACAAAGAATGGTAATCATGTAAGAGGTCACAGGTATCACAGAACCATCCGGCTGCTCACACGGTAGCGACGCACACTCCGTGCCATTGCACTCGAAGGCATCACAACAGTCATCATCGGGATTCCAATAAATACACTTCGCACAGTTCATTAACAACCAACCTCCTTGCGTAACTCATCAACCTTATCACATCTCTCCCAAGGAAGATCAATATCAGTTCTTCCAAAGTGACCATAGGCAGCAGTCTGCTTATAGATAGGTCTTCTGAGGTCGAGCATCTTGATGATTCCACCGGGGCGTAAATCAAACACCTTACCAATGGCATTAACAAGAACCTGATCATCCACAACACCAGTACCGAATGTATCCACCATGATGGATGTGGGATTCGCAACACCGATAGCATAAGAGAGCTGAATCTCACATCTATCAGCAAGACCAGCAGCTACGATGTTCTTCGCAACATATCTCGCCGCATACGCCGCAGAACGATCAACCTTGGTACAGTCCTTACCAGAGAAAGCTCCACCACCGTGACGAGCCATACCACCATAAGTATCAACGATTATCTTACGACCAGTAAGACCAGCATCACCCTGTGGCCCACCGATAACAAAACGACCAGTAGGGTTGATGAAAATCTTGGTGTTCTTATCCATCATCTCCGCCGGAATAACAGCATTGATGACCTTCTCTCTGATGTCAGCACGAAGCAGATCATAATCAACACCAGCGGCATGCTGTGTAGAGATGACAACCGCCTCAATACGCTTAGGCTTGCCACTCTCATCATACTCAACGGACACCTGACTCTTACCATCAGGACCAAGGTAACAAAGGATATCCTCCTTGCGTAACTCCGCAAGACGTCTCGTCAAACGATGGGCAAGGGAAATGGGAAGCGGCATATACTCCTCAGTCTCATTGGTGGCATAACCGAACATCATGCCCTGATCACCAGCACCTCTGTCGAGATCATCACCAAACTTATCACCCAGACGGTGCTCATACGCCATATCAACACCCATAGCGATATCGGGGGACTGCTTATCAAGAGCAACCATCACAGCACAAGTGTTGCCATCAAAACCAAGGGCAGAATCATCATACCCAATCTCCTTGACAGCATCACGCACAAGCTGCGGCACATCGAGCTGTGCCTTGGTGGTAATCTCACCAGTAACTACCACGAAACCTGTACAAGCCATAGTCTCACACGCCACACGGCTCATAGGATCCTGCTCCAAACAAGCATCAAGAATGGTGTCCGAGATAATATCACACACCTTATCCGGATGGCCCTCTGTAACTGATTCTGAAGTAAAAATACGATTGTCTAACATACATCAACCTCCTAAAAATTATTAAAATCCCCAGATGGGGTAACCAACACATCTCTAATGTACTCCGCAATAGCACGGATGACGGGTACGGTCACGGAATTACCTAACTGCCTATAGATATCCGTATCCGAAACAACGATTTTATAATCATCGGGGAAACCTTGCAAACGCATCCACTCCCTCGGAGTCATCTTGCGTAAGTATTCACTGTTCATCTCTCCCTTATATGCCACACCACCCTCATCTGATATCCCACGCTTATCTACGATCAGATTATGCTCATGCCCGTTGCCACCACACAGCAGCGCACCAGCATTACTATTCAAGTCCCTCACAATATAACCAAAACCATTACCCTTGGCTACATGCTCAGCCTTGCGCCTCTTCAGACAATCCACATAGGTCTGTGACAAGAAATACTTGGATGAAATCGGAGCATCCTCAAGAATATCATTCAAACACTTGCGCTTACCGAACGCAGACGGGAAAACAAACATATCCGGGGCAATGTCATTTCTGAAACACACCATATACACCCTCGAACGCGTCTGCGGAACTCCATAATGAACACTATCAAGAACCTGATAGAACATCCTATACCCCAAGGCCTCGAAAGCCTCTTGTATAACAGCAAAGGTATGACCATCATCATGCGTGAGCAATGCCTTCACATTCTCACAGAAGATAACCTTGGGCTTATGATAATCACAGATGCGCACTACATCCATAAAAAGGATACCACGATTATCACCATGATAAAGATCCTTGAAACCTAAACGATGTCCCAACGCCGAGAACGCAACACAAGGGAAACCCGCCAGACAAATATCAAAAGGGGGAATATCCTTCTCATCAACCTTACGGATATCACCAGCCACCTCAAATGAATCATGGAAATTTGCAGTATAGGTCTTCACAGCCTTGGCATTATTCTCGCACACAAAGACCGTATCCAACTCATGATCAAAAGCCTGATCAAAACCCAGCCGTATTCCACCTATGCCCGCAAATAAATCTATACAACGCAACCTGTACAACTCCTCAACCTCACTAAAATGTCAGAGCATCATTCACATCCCACTCAAGCTGCATATTCATAATCAATGCACCCCTAAGCCTCTCCGCACTCTCAAAACCATACACACATGAATCCCACACATCATCATTCAACTTACAAGTAGCACTACCCGTGAATGACAACAACGGAGTCCAACTAAGACTATAATAACCATCCTCGGTACACACGAAATCATTGAAACACACCGGCACATATAAAGTCTTGCTGACACCCTTGCACTCCGTGTCAACCTCGAACACCATGATCAATCGGCTATCAGACTTATCTGACTTGACCAAACCGATATACCCAATATAACGAGGCTCACTCATAGTGAAATCACTGAAACCATAAAAGGCTAAATTACTGTTGGTAATCTCCCCAGCAGCTACCGCCACAATATTTGCAAAAGCCTCATCATCCAAGGATGACAAGTCGTTGCTATACTCCGGCAACCCCTCAATTAAATACTCATGCTCCTTGGTTGTAAGGACATATTTCTCGGCCCCAGAAGATGACTGCGTAAGTTTTACCACTATGGTATCACCATTAGAAACACTACCATAACTCGAAGAAACAAGGCTCACACCCCAATCATGGGGGCAATCATTCACAAATTGAACATAACCAAACCCCGACACACCCGTAACGGTCATCTCAATATGCTCAAAGGGATCCACAACCTCCGCAACCTCCACAGAGGTATCCACAGAATGTGATGCCGAACCATCCACAACCTCGATGGCACTCCGCAGAACAAACACAAAGCCATACAGAGCCCCGAAAATAGATAAGATGATAACAATGACAGGCATTAACACACGCCTGCCAAATGTCTTATCAACTACAGTTTTCTCCACACCACTATCGGGATCTCCCTCATAATCCACACAACCGGGATAATCAACGATACTGTTATCAAGGTGTATCTCATTACCACAATAAGCACACCTCGCATGAGTGGCACCCGGCGCTACCTTGAGCCTCGCCCCACACTGAGGACACTCCTGTGACACCCACTCCTTAATGCTACTGTCAGCCATAAATATACCTCACCACAATCAAGCCTCATGAGAAATAATCTCATCCAGCACCTTGCCCATACGAGTAATCATCGGAACAACCAACGAATTACCCATGAAGAAATAACGCATACGCTTGGGCACCTCAACACCACCCACAGCATAATGAGTCCAATCATCATCAAATCCCTGAAGCCTCTCAGCCTCAATAGGAGTGATGAAACGATAACGAGAATTCTCGGGATCAAGAACGATATGACTCTCGCGAGAGAATGTACCCTCGGAGGTAATCATTGTACGAGATGGAGCATCCAACCTATCCGGGAACGGAATGTTCCCCTCCGAGAAAAGATAGGTATCATTAGGCCCATACTTAGCCTTACGCTCCACAGTCTTCGCAGACTTGAAATAACGCAACTTATCAATCTTCAAAGGATCATCAATGAAGAACTCCTCCGCCACACCAGTCTCAAGAACACTGCCAAGCGTACCACAAGGAATATCACCAAAACAGTCCACATCAACAGTATGGAAAAGCCCATCAACCATGACACCTGAAGAACGAAAATCAAAAGAAAAACTGTCCTGCAAGTCATTGACATCCGCCGGCAACTCACCAGTATAAATCATACCAGACAAATCTCCGGGGAACGCCTTCTGCATAAGACAATCCTGTGTAAGTAATCCAAAGGCATCCGTAAATACAACCGGCTTAACAGAACCACCATAGTTGGTATCATTACGCCACACAAAGATAAACACACGGCGACGCTTCTGACAACCACCATACTCCGCAGCATTGATAAGTCTCCACTCTGCAGAGTAACCAAGATTATTTAAACACCACAAAAGAGTCGCGAAATCACGCCCCTTCTGATTCACGGGCATGGAAAGCAATGGCCCAACATTCTCAAACATACAAAAGGCAGGCTTCTTGGCTTCGAGAATGGCATAAATCTGCCACCAAAGAACACCCTTCTTGCCCACCATACCCTCTCGACCACGATTCATGATCGAATAGTCTTGACATGGGAAACCACCCACAAGCAAGGTATGGTCGGGTATCGAATTCTTATCAACCGTGGAGATATCCTCCCCAGTATGATACTCACCCTTCAAATCCTTGCAATCACCAAAGTGACTTACATAACAATCATGAGCCCACTGCTTCTTCGCTCCCGGCTCCCACTGCGAAAACCACACAGTATCCCAACCAGACTTAAGCCTGTCAAGGCCAAGACGGAAGCCACCAACACCAGCAAACAACTCAACCATTCTCTTTTCCATCACAAAACTCCTAAAGACATAAAATATACCAAACTATCGCGTAGTACCAACCCTCTTGTAATACGCATCCTTGGCCCGAAACATCTTAGATTCCGCCTCACGAACCAAATCCTTGATCTTGCACACACCATCTGTATGACTAATTCCAACAGACAAGGAATAACCAGCCTCCTCAACCTCCGCAATCATATCAGCCACATAACCAGACACGGTCTCCGTTGCAGTGTCCAAGACAAACACTATATACTCATCCCCACCAACACGATAGGCATGCTCAAAACCAAAATAACGAATAACCCTATCCGCCGTGAACTTAAGCATCTCATCACCAGCCTCATGCCCCTTGGAATTATTAAGCTGATGCAAACCATTCACATCAACATAAACACAACAAATCCGCTTGTGATACATAGATGCATAACCACCGAGATTCAACTCATAACAGTTCCGATTCTTCAACCGAGTTAACTGATCCACCTCATTAAACTCAAATAACTTTTTATGCACATACGCAGCACGCATACGCTGACAGGTACTAACACTGCCCCATACACATGCCAACAACCAAAATATCAAAACATTAACCAGATCCAAACGAATCGTGGAATCAGACTTCGTGTAACAAATCAAAACAGAGTAGAAAGCACAACTCAAGAAAACCTGAAGAATTAGAAACACCGGCCGCTTAATAAACAACAAGGACATGAACACCACCATGACCACGAAGGTGACCGCCGGGAAATCCGTATTCACAACACCACTCACAAAAATTCCATAAACGAGATATACCTCAACACATACCGCCGTGAGTAAATGTGTTAACCCCAAACGCCGTGGCACCACAAAACACGTCAGAAGCCACACCAACACCGATACCAAGCAGCCAAAACCATACACAACCGTAGCCCCAGTAAACTCACCCACAAAGAGCGAGATCACAAACATACACCCGATAAGAACTACCGCGAGCAAAGATGCCATCAAGAGAATCTGCCTATTCTGCTCCTCAATATCGGGCAGAACCTCCGTATATTCTGAATCACTCAAGCCCCCATACAACATAACCCTCTTCAAGTCAATGTTTCTACTAAACACTAAAATCACCTCACTGAACTGAAAGGTACCGATACCAAAGGACACCGATAAGTTAACACATCCAAAAATATAAAAGAGCCCAAACCAAGCCGAACCAGAATCATTCACCTCCTTGGACTCCCAATAAAAACGACGGCGAGTGGACTTGAACCACCACAGCGACCAAACGCCTACTCACGGTTTAGCAAACCGCTGCCTTACCATTAGGCTTACACCGCCCTAACACCCACTAAAGGACTCGAACCTCTACCTGCGGTTTTGGAGACCGCCGTGCTGCCAGTTACACCAAGCGGATAACAACACAATGGATGGAACTCAACCCGGATACAAGAAGTCTGCTTTTTTAGCCGAATACTCTTCCGTAAAACCCTTTGTCATGTAACTACTCCGATCATGCCTTGCTATTGATATTGCATCTTCCTCTGTCTCGGCAGCCACATTGGATTTCCAAGTATACGTCACTTCCCACACACCAGTAGTCTCACCCATATCATCATCAGACATTATTGCATCTTTCTTCTCCTCGAAGATGGCCTTACCTATAACCTTGATAAGTTCCGGCATCACCTGCCCCGGATTCGAATATGTCGTAGTAAGCTCAGCGATGGTATTCTCATCCACGTACTTTTCTGTATCAGTCGCCTTGATATACTGCCGTATCATAGCATCAAGCTCTACCGTGGTCATATCCTTAACTTCATGCTTTATCGAGAGCCTCCTCATAAGAGCCTCATCCACGATATCAAGACGGTTCGTGGCCGCAATCAACACCACATGATTAGGCAACCTATCGAGTTCCTGCATAATAGAGATCGTTGTCCTCTCCAACTCACCATCCGCTCCCTTACCACCACCAGAGCTTCGCTTTGTGGCCACACAATCAACCTCATCGAGCATCAGCACACACGGAATGGCATTGCAAAACTCAAACACCTTATGAATATTCTTTGCAGTGCCCCCCATATACGAATCGATCATAGACGAAAACGATATATAAAAGAACGGCAAGTTGAGCCTGTAGGCTATATACTTACCCAACTCTGTTTTACCCGTTCCAGATCCTCCGTATAAAAGCGTGGTATTCTTATACGGAATACCACGAAGCGACATCTCATCAGCAACACACTTCATTTTCACAATGTCATCAACAATCGCAGATTCACTCTCTCTGACATAATAGCGATCCGCCTTGAATCCACCGGGAGAACTTCCAACAAGGAATGTCTGCATATCGCTCGGCAGATTAGACATAAGAATACTCGCATTACCAACAAGAAGCTTACGATAATACTTCACCATGTCGGCATTTTTCTTTGACGTATCTTCCGCGAGAGATGCCAAAGCCGCCAATCTCGCTCCGTGTATATCGTTTTTCGCTATTGCCTTGATCAACTCAAGATTATTATTTGTAAGAGCCATATAACTCTCCTTTACACCAAAAATAGAAAAGGGGGATCGGCGGATTCGAACCACCTCGCCAAAGGTGCCTCCCCGGCTTTTGCCACGCCCACGTCTGAGCATCCCCACAATCAATGCCTTTCTTAACATGTCCGAAAACAGAGGTTACTTCACTGCCAGTCCGCAGACTCCAGAGGGCTCCAAATCAAAACTAATGATACCTATGATGCCTCATCCGACTCCCGTGCTTACCACACTTGGATGATGACCTCCAGCCATAATCGGAACGCCAATTCTCATACATCGACTCCTCCTTAGGCCTGTATAAGAGTATAACCCAAATCTGAATCACCAAGAGAATGATTAAAGGCTCCATTTGCACCTCCAAACCTAACACAAACAACACCAATCGGAGTGACGGGACTCGAACCCACGACCTCGTGCTCCCGAAGCACGCGCTCTACCACCTGAGCCACACCCCGTAAAGTTGCGGCGCGTGTGAAGCTAACCGCAACCGTGTCGACTTTGTTCACACTTTTGTATTCGACACTCAGCCGATGACTCCATTTTGCGAACTTCATCACCGACATATTGGAATAATGGGACTTGAACCCACGACCTCTACACCCCCAGTGTAGCACGCTACCAAACTGCGCCATATCCCACAAAAAAGAAAACATCCACCACAAACAATATCATTAAGTTAAGATTTATCACAATATTCCCTGCTTTATTCCTGTGACATCACAATGAGCCGTATGTTTTTAGTCAAGGCATTCACTTCAAATTCTCATCGTTTTGATTGGTTCCTTGAAGTACGGGTGCATAGTGTGCTTCCTGCCTCACGTTTAATCTACGCATGCCACTCCATCATTTCTTTCAACCCAAATTCGACAGCCATGAGTCTTAACTTAGTAATATTGCAATATAATACATGACACCAAACGCCCCCGACACGAATCGAACATGCACAAAACCGTGGTCCGTAGCCACGTGCTCTATCCATTGAGCTACGAGGGCAAAATAGCAGGCGTGGGAGTCGAACCCACTATCACAAAGGTTATGAGCCTTGTATGGTCATTCCGTTCCACCCACCTGCAATAGCCCACACTTGGATTCGAACCAAGCTAAACTGCTTACAAAACAGCCGTAATACCAATATACGATGTGGGCGGATTGTTCTACCTCTAAACTACTGAGGCTACTCACACAACCGTGCCTGAGCAAACCACAAAGGATTCGAACCTTACCCTCTCGCCCTCGCACAGTGACTAATCTGCCGTCGGGGCGGGTGTGCCAACCATTACACCTTGGTTTATCCAGTATCTACGGAGTAGTCACTCTCCTTCGACACAAGTCGGAATGGCGGGATTTGAACCCACGACCTCTTCATCCCTAATGAAGCACGCTACCATCTGCGCTACATCCCGACAGAACAAAAACTACTTAGCATACGATGCCAACACAGCAGATATACCCTGCCTCATTACACTCTCATACGGAGAACCCGCATAATATTTCATAAGAGCATCAGCAAACTCTGCACGAACCCTCTCATGACCAGTAAACTCCGGCTTCTGAACAAACCGATTCGGAAACTGACGATGCCCACGGTTCATACAACCACAAGAACAAGTCTTACGCCTCGTATCCCTCAGATCCGCACCAGTCTTATAACAGAGGTTGCCACAATCACACTTACAAAGCCAGACCGTACCCCTCTTGCGTTCCGTCTTAAGATTGGTCAACTCCAACACCGTGAGATTACCAAACCGCTGACCTCTGAGATCCACTATATTCCCGTGCATACAAGCCTCCTTCCTCAACATAACCAATGAGGACAAGCACCACTCGATCCGCGGCCCCCAATGATGCCTTATGCGTCTAAGCCCTCCCGCACTCTATGGCCGTGAGTTAAACTCCACTGTGCCGCCACCACACCGCCGACCATGAACAGGACTCGAACCTGTATTCCTCAGTGTGCCGTCCAACCCTCGACGGGCTCTCCAGCTCTTAAGAATCGGGAGCACCCCGGCTCCCAGCGGCTTCCAATTTCACCATCATGGTATCCAGATTTTTAATTCTTGTCTGAATAAGATACTCTCAATCCCATAGGCGTTATTTTGCGCTCCGCGCCCCGTAAATTGATCCGTTAAACGCCTAAACGATCTCTTCACGGGTTCGTACCAACAGAGAGACTCGAACTCCCAACTTCTATCTTGTAGGATAGCACTCTACCAATTGAGTTATATCGGTATAAGGGTTTAGGTTAGCTTTCTCCCAGCTCGGAGTCGAACCGGTCTCTTGGTTTCCCAAGCGTCCCACCACAGGACCAGCCGGGATACTCACTAACCATGCCCAAATGGAACTGATGGGACTTGAACCCATAACCTCGTGCCTGCAAAGCACCCACGCTCACCAGTTGTACTATAGGAGCGTTATGCAAAGTTTTGCACCATGCACCAACCGATTCGAACGGTTTTGGTTTAGAGACTCGAACTCCGCTTCACTTTGCCGGACTGCCATCACCCGTGCTCCAAAGGTGACCGATGGGACTTGAACCCCAACTTTATGCTTGCAAAACACCTGTGCTCCCAACAGCACCACAGCCCCATATGGGGGAAACACGGCCTCAAAAACCCCCGCTGCTACTCTCGGACTAAGGTTTTGCTGATTACCCAATATCCTACCCTTGCAGTTAACTCCAGCAAATTATCTTGTCATCGTGTTTTTTAAGCGACCTAAAGAGGAATCGAACCTCTACCAGCTTTATGACTTAATGCCGTTCTACGCGCTTAAAATATCTTCCATTAAACTATTAGGCCAACGACTCGAATGGGACTTGAACCCATGACCTCCTGCGTGACAGGCAGGCGTTCTCACCATCTGAACTACCGAGCCATATTAGGTTTAGGTTGATTTCCTCCCAGTATTGGACTCGAACCACATCTCTCCGTTTCCAGAGCGCTCTACCGATTGAGCTAACCGGGCGCCCACCAACCATGCCTAAGTGGAAGTAAGGGGACTTGAACCCCTGACATCCTGCTTGCAAGGCAGGCGCTCTCCCAACTGAGCTATACCCCCATGTGCGATTCTACGATGCATCAACACCGTAGCATTGTCATTTTCTGTGAGGACTCCGCCACGCTCACATAGTTGGGTAGCTACCCCAACATCAAGGGATGATAGGACTCGAACCCATGACCACTTCGTCCAGTTCCAAACCACCACCCACACTCGCGATTATGAATGGCTTAAGAACAGTATACGGTAAAGCTCTCCCATCTGAGCTACATCCCTACAATGTGCCGCATGCACCCACCCGGAATCGTGTATGGCTAACACTTGGGGAATTGAACCCACCGATAGGATACGAATAAGTAATCAGCTTCATCCGCTTTAATCGGTTGATTAAACCGACGACCTACCTTGGCCACACCCAGTCTTGCAAAACTGTATAGGCCCTACACCCGACACAAAGCCCCCGATAGGATTCGAACCTATAACCTGATGCTTACGATGCATCCGCACTACCATTGTGCTACGAAGGCAGATGCCACGATCCCCAACGTGGCGTGGTACTCACAGGTCGCACTTGGTTTCTACCATCCCGCTTTCCCTTCCCATCTCCGATACTACATTGTGCGAGTAGCCGATGTGGGGTCTCCTTTTTGTCCTTGGCTGTTGGCGAAACTTAATAGTCTTTCTAAATGGGGAGTATCACCTTTAACTTCCACCCCAACCACATATCCAAGGCCTTCGAGCAAGTATCACTCACCAAGTTTTACGACATTGACAAGTCGGCGACAATGGGGAGAGATTCGAACTCTCTACGGCTTCGACCAGTGCATCGGTCTATGCTTGTAATGTGGCTACCACTTGGCAAGCACTGTGATGCACCACAGATACTTGTTGCAACCACCCCATTGATAAAGCCCACGACGAGGATCGAACCCGCGCTACCTGCTTGGGAAGCAGATGTACTACCACTATACTACGTAGGCACAAATGTAATACCTAAGATAAACGTATCAAAAAACAAAACAAAACTCATCAAACCTGTGTAACGATGAGGCCACACTCATCCGGCATGACCTCATCGTCAAACCACATTGAGACTACTTGGCAACTACAGTATCACCAAGAGCAAGCGCCTCCGGATTAAAACCACTAATCCAATCCGACCACTCCTTATGGGCAGCCACGAAATGCCCCTTATCAGCAAGGTACAGACACTTCACTCGACGACCATCCTTGAACACACAATCATATATACCCGTCACCGTAGGGAGAGTATCACCAGCATCAAGCCAATGCCAGTTCATAAAATCCTCCTTGGCAACCGTGAACTTAGGTCTGAATCTCATCGGCGCAAACTCCATCACGAAATGAGTGAAATAGATATCACCAAAGGACTCAACCCCAAGACTCTTCGCATAACGACCAATCACATCCATAATCGTGAGAGGCTCGAAGTCACCACAGCAGCCGGCCATAATAGCCACATCCTTCGTGAAATACTCCTTAAGATCACCCTTAACCATATCCGGGGTATACACATCGAAACGGATGTGAGTCTCATACTCCATGATCAGAGAGATGAGATTGACAATACCCACAAGCCAGTCATCATAAACATCACAAGGAATGAAATCCTCCCCAAGACCATCAACATAAATCATACCGAGGCTCGTAAGGAACTCCATCACATCACCTCTGTTATGAGAACAATCCGCGAAATACTTATCCAACACATCCGAGGCCTTGCTGACAAAACCGGCCTCAAAGGACTTAAGACAAGCAAAGAGTGATCTACGATGGTCAATCATGAAGAACGCCACATTATTCATGCTAAGCTCCCCAACAAAGAACCCCCTACCAATATCAGTAGTGATGGTCTGAACATCCTCACCAGATACACGACGGCTGAGCACCGCCGCAGAAGCCCTGTGCATCGCATAAGGCTTGATGACAACCAAACGATCCGATGACTCATGACCACCCCTCTCAAGGAAACCAAGAATATCACCACGCACACCATAGATGCGCTCAAGACCAATAACATCAGTACCACCATCCACCACGGTACACATTATCTCACCATCCACAGTCGAGGTGGTAAAGATGATATAACCATAGGCCGTACCAACCTTGCTGATATTATCACGGGTATCGGTAAGAACAAAAGTCATGTAACCGAGCTGATCATCACCAACGCCCTCAACCACGATGTCCTTGCCATAGTACCCACCAACATCACGAACCTCAACCCCCAGATACTTCTCCCCAAGGGACTCAACCGCCTCCGAAAGAGAATTGAACACATCCGTATAGGCAAGAGTCTTACCCACAAAACCCAGAATGGTATCACGGAAAAGGTTGACCTCACCCTCAAGCTCAGTCTCGAAATCCGCCTCGGAAAACTCCTGCACGGCCTCGGCATTGGCTCCGTTATTCACATCATTGAGAGAATACCCAAGCGCCTCAACCAGATCCTTCAAACAAACACCACCATGCGAATGACACGCTATCGACTCAAGAGTGTCAAGCCTCGGAGAAACCTCCTTACCCGACATAAGCCTGCAGAGATACTCCGCACTGAAACCACACTCCTTCGCAAACTGTGCCTGTGAACGACTACCCTTCGCACGAACCAGTAAATCATGGAAATTGCTCATCATTAATTCCTCCCTACTTTCTAAACACCCTTATAATCAAAATCACTATCCAACCTAAAACACACCCTAATTGCACCACCGCATCGGAGGCTGATTCTCCGGCAGACGCCCCGAACTCGCCCATGCTACAAACTTCTCGGTGAGAACCTCACCCTTCACACTCTTCCAACAATGCTCATTATCATCCCAAACACCAGTGTGAATATGGTCCTCGGTATCAAGCAGAACCACCTCATCAGAAAGACCATCCTCCGGATCCACATAAGGCTTGGTAAGATAAATCCACTCAAGTTTGCTCATATCAACACCCTCCTACAAAACACTATTTAGTCCACAAGGTCCAGATCTTTTCGATCAATTCTTGATATCACCGCATACTGACCACAACACGGACACGGATCAGTTTTAACCTCTACCCCATAATGGGCTGCTACAATCGTGCATATTGTACCGGGCGTAATACCGTGACCTGCACCATTCTGTATATCTCTCACCGGCTTACACTTACGACCAATTAAGTCATCCGATTTTATTCTTCTTGGGATCATAATTCCTCCTTTTATTTTCAGACACCCGTACCAGAAACCTCGGTACCCTCGATACCCACAAGCTCATACAACGGAATATCATTGCCGTTCTTGCCCTGCGGAATGAATGTCACCCCATTGAGCTGTGGATGAGATGCCCAAGGGAAATATCCGAACACATCCACATACTTCATGACATCATCCTTCTGCTCGGCCAGCTTATAAAGAACCCCAAGACAACCAAGAACATCAACCGCCGCATCGTGGAGATTACCACTTACCGTAACCCCAAACAGCTCCATCAGATTACCAAGCTTGTGCGGAGGTACAACCCTGTCCTTCGCCACAGTCAAAGTATCAAGGTAATCGGCCCCATCGATAATCTCAAGCAGATCCTCACGATTCAGACGGAGACAAGTCTCACGGATGAAACTAAGGTCAAACGCCGCATTGTGAGCCACCACCAAGGTACTCCCCTTGAAGAAATCGAAGAACCTCTCCAACACCACCACGATGTCCGAACCCTCGGCAGCCAACTTCTCCTCGGTGATACCCGTAAGCTCCGAAACCTTGGGATCAAGATGAACACCCTCCGGCAACTTCACATAACCAGTGAACTGCTCAACCACACCAGAATCCTCCTGACGAACACATACAGCGGAAAGCTCCGTGATGTGATCCACCTTCGGATTGAGCCCCGTGGTCTCAACATCGAACACTACCAACGAGTCGAACATACTCCAAAACTTGTTATCCATATAGCGGCCTCCTTACCCTGTGATAACCTACACGCCTCTACCAACTATGGTCATACTACCACACATTGATTTTTATGTCAATACTATTGATGAAAAAATCAATAAAAATATTCACAAAGAAAAAAGGCACCCCTAAAGGCACCTCTTAACCCAATTCCATAAACACATCATCTATCATCACAACTGACCAACATCAGAAACAAATCCGGATCCAAATGCTCATCCCGCAGAATCCGATATGCAGACAACATTGTCATGCTCTCACGATAACACCTACTCGCCGTAAGCGCATCGTACATATCACAAAACGCCACGAGCTGCACCAACTCATCACAATTCGTAATACCATCGGGATAACCAGAACCATCAATCTTCTCATGATGGTGCAGCACCACATCCAAGGTCAAATCGGAGAAACCTCCCAACTGCGTCAAACGATTATAACCGAGCAGCGGATGCTGATGTATAATCTCAAGCTCACGCTTCGTAAGCTTCCCCGGCTTATCCAAGATCTTCTTCGGAATATCCAACTTACCTATGTCGTGCAATAATGCACCAAGCACCAGATCATCCACATTAAACTCATCCCTACGGATACCAATGTTCTCACGGAAATCATCCCACAAAGGCGTAAGACAAATCTCCGCCGTCAGGTAGGCCACATTAACCGAATGCTCGAAGGTCTCATAACAGTAATCACACAACTGCCGCATGAGCTCTGATACCCGCGAATCGGTCATCAACCTCACCAACGCACAACGAGGCTCTCCATATCTCACCATATACCACTACCCTCCAGAACTAAACTGATCCGAATCCATCCTGATAACCTTCAGACTAAACGCAACAAAAGCCCCAAGCAAAAGCCCAAAACCTACATACGCCCAGTCCCCGGTACAAAACTCCACCAAGATGAATCCCACTAAGTACATAATACCCAGCAAAATATACGATACCATAAAAAACCTCCAACAGTCAAAAAGTGGACTCGACGGGATTCGAACCCGTGTCCAAAAATGATACTCATACACACATCTACAGCTTAGTCCTGTTTAAGGCGAATTTTTGTAACACTGCTCACCATTGAACAGACAAACATTTAATCAGTGCTCACACCGTTGCTGTTGCACCCAATCGACAGCACCCAGCGGATAGGCTTGGGACTTCACGGATGATTACTTAAGTCACCGGTAAGTTGAGGCATATCCGTAACCATCTTACACGGAACTGATCTTGCGATCAGAATGGATGCTCAAACCCCAAAGGATCAGGCAACCATTGCGTAGTCGTTGTTAGCGTCTACTTTAGGGTGGGAGTAAAGTTCTCCGACTGCTGCAGTATGCACTTTCTCATCCCTGTCGAAACCAAAAACGAGCCCATAGCATAAAAATCAACACCCTCAATATAAGAGGCTATGAGTCACAACCCACAGCCTCTATATAGGGAATTAAGTATGAACAACTATACTCAACAGAGTATCACTTGTTAACATGTACACCATCCGACATAAGAACCCCATAGTTATCCAAGAGATAATAACGAAGCCTTACACCATCCTCGGGCATGTCCTGCGGATCCCCCACCGTAGCAAAGTCCTTGAACGCCGGGAGACTACCGTAACCAAGCTTGCGCATATAATCACAAAGCTCTCCATAAGTGGGCACCCAGCCAAATCTCAGTAATGTCACAGCGGAACGATTAACGACCGCATTCAAAACCAAGAAATAACCTCTTGCCGCACCAGATTCGATATCCTCCGCCTTGCATAAGCTGATACCCAAACGAGATCCCAGACAAGAGGCAGAAATACCCGGATTGTACACTGTTAACTTATTCAAAGGCGCCATTGAAACACCCATATCTTCCACCTCCAATCAAGATAAGGTGGTGCACCCCGTAAGATGCACCACGCCCGATCACATTAGCCCTGATTTGCAGAAGCGATGGCATCATCCACTTCCTTGTAACCCTGAGCGGCCTTAACGGTGATATCACCAAGAGCGTTAAGAGCCTCAACACAGTTATCAACGGAAGTAAGGAAATTATCTACATTGGTGAGCTCCGCAGTAGCACCCTGCGATTCCCAAGTAGACTCCATAGTGTCTCTCGCTGTCTGAATCTTACCCTTGAGCTCATCGAGATCCTGTGAATAGGTAATGAGGTCATTACCAATCTGCTCGAGATCCTCAAAGGTTGTTACCATTACTCCACCTGCCATAACTAAAGTCCTCCTATAAATTAAGATTTACTATGGGGTAAACCCCAAACTACAACTACAAAACATCACATGGATAATACGCAATAAGCGTGGAATCCCAAAAATTAGCTCAAATCGGGTAAGTTGACCGTAAGAATACCCTGATCATACTGATCCGCACTCTCACGCAATGTCTTGGCAATCTCCGCCAACCCAAGATGAAGCTTCGTAAACTCCTGCTGCCAAGTAGATTGATACTTCGCAAGCACCGCCTGACCTCCGGGAGTCGTCCAGCTCTCATTAACAAGAGATTCAAATGCAGCGAGCATCGCATTATATCGAGACTCATACTCCGCCGCCACAGTATCCAAATCATTCGCAATAGTGGTCATCGCCGCCGGATATGCAAAGAACTCTCCATTGGTCATACCATCACCACCCATCATGATACATCACCTCCTGACTTAAGCTTGTCACCACACGCCTTGAATGACTTAAGAACAGCCGCCAAACCATCAACCTGATAAGAAGAACCGATACCCTCAAAAGAGGTCTTAACAGCACTCTCAAGCTCGGCAATACGACTATCATCACCATCCGCAACACAATGAACAAGATCACAGAAACTATCAAGCTGTGGCAAAGAACTCTTAAGAGTAAGAAGCACCCTATCAAGACGCTCCAAACCATACCCAAGAGCAAGCTCACACTCAACATAACCTATGCAAGAAACTACACCACCATCCTGCATATATCCCTCACGGAAATATCTATGCCCCTCACGAATGAGCTGCTTAAACTCCCTCGCAAGATCACTGTTGACATCCTCCACAGAAACAATATACCCAGCAGCAACACCCACAACCGTAGGCCAATAGACCTGCTGATAACCCATTCCCGCGGAAGAACCAACCAACTTGATGAAATGATAAACCTCCTCGGCACCCCAACCAAGATAGTTGAGATAGTTCTCCGTAAGTATCATAGAAAACATCGGAGCTGACACGGCCTCACCATCCTCAACAAGAACCTGAACCGCAGTCTTAAGCTCATTAGCATCAACACCCTCCGGGATATAGATAACCGAACCATCACCACTCTCTGCCTTGTCTAACAACAGGCCAGCAAGGCAACAACCGAGCATCGGTCTAACCGCCTTGGGGAATGTCTCGGACTTCCACAACTCGATGAGCCCATCAACATTGTGATCCATCATATCGAGAACAATCTCATACGAACTGAGCTCCAAATTAGTCTCCCCAAAAGTGCGCTTGAGCTCCTCGATATAGGCACGACCACCGTTGATATCATTGGTCGCAATGAACCAATTCACACGGAGATCAATACCGATGAGAGAACCCTTGTTAATCTTCTCAATCTCATCGAGCCACTTACCACAAAGCTCAAAGTTCTGCATCATGAGAAGAATTGTGGCACCCTCAACCAAGGCACGATAACCACCACCGGAACGGCGAGATTTATCGAAATACCTCATTGCAGAACCTAAGTCACCTCTGGCTCTGCAGAGCATACCCCTACCAAGGAATAAACGCCACATGCAACAACCCACATTATAGGCACGCTCAAACACGGCATCCGCCTACGCAAAGGCTCCGTGCTCAACCAAAAACTCACCGTAGGAGAGCAAGGCATCGGAGTTGGATAACCCTTCAGCCACACCCTCAATCACAGCCGGCTCAACAACCTTACCAGCCGCTACAGCGAGCCTAATACGAACATAATCAAACAAACAACGATCAGAAGCTGAAAGCCCCGCACGGAACTCCTCACCATAAGCCTTATCAAAGGCATCCAGAACCTCCACGGCAGAGGTATGAGATTGGAACAGCATCTTAAGCGAACCAAAACACTCCTCTAACTCATCACTACAATCAGCCCCCGTAAGGTCAACCCCCACAAGACTCTTAATATCAAGTCCCTCCAAATCTGCCATAAAACACCTCCACCAATATTAGTTGTATCCCAACTCATAGTTAAGATATGACGGTACCGACAAGTCAACCTGATAATTACTAAGACCATCAGTTAAAGCAACAAAAGACTTGTATGTACCACCACTTCCCGTACCACTCGTACCACTAAGTCCCTTAAGAATACCACCAAAGGAGAGATCTCCCGACAGACCATCACCAACCGAGTTAATGCCAAAATTGGTCAACTTAACCGGGTTGATAATCTTGGTAATATTAAGCTCCTTAAAGACCTCGGTATTGGTAAACGCGGCAACCTGATCCTCATAAGAACCACCAACCACAATCTCACCAAGCTCATAACGCCCACGTGAAGAATTTGGATTATAACGCGCATTAGCACAAAGATTGGCATTGGAGAAACCACCGAACTTGGTACCAAGAGTAATCCCAGCAGTAAGGAACTGACACACATCAGAAGCACTCACCGCACTGATGCCACCCGCCTTGAAATCAGTGTAAATCTCACGTCCACGGGCAATCATCGTATTGCCGGACTGCGCTACATTAACCACAAGATCCAATCTCTTAAGAGGATCTGTTGGAATCTTCCACTCCCACTTAATACCAGACTTCCACAAATTGGATAAACCATTACGGAAAGCCTCACCCCTCGTAGAGAAATGCAACCCAGACTCAAAACCGAGCTCCGTAATCTTGCAACCCAATGCGGCCAAACCAGTACCAGCCGCGAGCACAGAGAGACCAAGAGACGCAATGGACAACCCCTGATAGGTTCTCGCCCAACCCTCACCAAGCTCCACGGAAATCATAAGCTCCGCATTTCTCTCATCCGGGGTAAGAGCATCCTTCAACGGATCTGAACATACCTCGGAACGCTCCAACATCGCAACATACTTGATACCTGTATAACCCAAAGTACACGTCGCCGCCAATGCTGTACTGACCGCCGAAATGGCACTGAAAACCGCACTCGCCGCACAACCCGCACCACACGCACCAAGCGCAGTAACAGCAGCAGGCCAAGCCACAACGACTACCACAACGGCAACAACCAAGGCAGCGGCAATATAAGCAATCTCACGACCATCCTCATAAAGCCACATCTCCTTGAAAACCATCTTGTTGGTGTAGGCATCCATGTCCTGCTGATACCCACTAATGGTAAACCCAACAATGGCCTCCATGTTATTCATAAGATCCGTGAACTTGGCCATGATCACGGTCTCGTCCTCCTGCTGTGTAGTAGCTACCTCCGAACAATAAAATTGAAAGTTGGATGAGAACCTATCACACTTACCATAAGTGTTCAAGAACTCATTCCAGACATCAGCAAACTCACTCGGATTATCAAACTGCTGTGAAACAGCCGTGGACAAATCCCCTACAACCGTGTTACGAAAGATATCGTTATCCGAAGATAGGGAATCGAAACTATATTCAAAACAACGCCACTTTGCCATTGAACCCTGTCCTCCTTATCAACTACCTGAACCAGAAGATGCCGCAGCCTCACGCTCCCTCTCACGCTCGCGTTCACGCTCACGCTCACGCTCTGCCTCTGCATCACCCTCACGGTCAGCATCATCCGCCTGCCTACGCAAATCAGCCGCCGTATCCTCATGTGACTTTTTAGAAGCAAGCGCCTGCGTCTTGGCAGAATTTAAATTCGTCTGCGAAGTATCAATTGAGGTCAACAGAGAACCAACCGCATCCGTAAAAGCCTCACGATGCTGCTCCGGCAACGCCACCTCAATATACTCACTATGAGTCATCGGCTCCACATTCCAATGACAATCATCCAGCGCATTCGCCGCAACACCAAAAGCATCCGCAGCAGCCCCATACTTGGCGGCCAAGGCATCATGCTCGGCAGCCTCCGCACGCAAGGCACGGGCTTTAGCATACCACTCACCACTCGTCATAATCAGCCACCCTCCTCACTCGAAAACGCCTGCGCAATCTCATCATCCTTCTCCTGATAAGCCGCATAATCATCCTGCAACTCATTATAAAACTCCTCAACATCATTGGCGAGCTGTAAACCAGTGGTTACATAACTCTCCATAACACCACACCCTACATTCGCAGCATCTCCAAGCCAAGCATTACCATCGAGAAACTTACAATCCGCAGATAATGTATTGACAATGGACATCTGATACTGCACAAAATCGTAGATGGCGGTGAAGGCCGCTGCAATCTCATTCGTATTCAGCATATAACAAACCTCCTATCCTGCTACGTCCAACGATACACATCTCAACAAGTCAAAGCAACCGTCATACCAAGCGAAACAATCACCAGCAACAAATCCAACCTTGCGAGGCGTGAATCCCTGAATAAACAACTGACGATAAGGATCCGCAAATGATATATAAAATACACTATCACCCACGGCACGCAAAAATGTGGAAACTCCACCACTCGGCCTCGTGTCATTCGACAACAAGATGAGCATCCCACCAGCCTTGACAGCCTTCTCAAGCCCCTTCAAATCCTCAAACGATGCAAGCACCGACTTATCCAACAAACATACACGGGCACCCGACAAATCATCCGAGATGAAATCATCCACCACCGCAGCCTTACCCGGCGATAGAGGATCCTCACTGTGCAGACGGTCACCAAGACCACCCAACAAAGCACCACACTCGGACAAAACATCAGTTGCAAGATACATATGCGCATCCCTCATACCAGACATCTGCTGAACAAGGGCGGCCACAAATGCCACCGGCGCACCGACAAGGCACAATACTCCTCCCAATGCCCCATCTCTATAATACATCAAGCTACCACCCTCCAAATATTGACCAAGTAATAGCTTACCAGCATCCAACTTGCCTCGGAGAGTATCCAAATACAGAACATCGGGAACATGATCAACCATCGGAACATGAATCTGACCAACACCTGTATAACTATCCAAAAGGGATGACAGATGCCCACGGAGATCATCTCCCACTGCCAAACCTTCACACAACGACAACTGACAATCCACAACAGCACCCGATGTATCTACAAAACGAACCGCACCGGGGCGAACCGGCAGATAACATCCCTTGGCCAACAACATCCATTCCCCATAGAACGATGAGTCAATACATGTATAGAGCCCACGTACCCCAAAGCTACCCTTCTGCATACTCGTAAGCCCTCTAAGCCCATGAGCAGTTGCAATAACGAATATACCCAAGGTACGACCGTAACGAAGAACACTGTTGAGTGCATCCACAACCACCGGGAAAGTTTCACTGACAAGTTCTATGCCATCCACCAACAAAAGGATGGGTGCCATTACCTCACCCGACTGCTTATTAAAGGCCAAGTAGTCCGAATAACCACCACTACGCAACTGTGCCCTACGACTATCAACCAAATCTGATAGAGCATTGGCAAAGGTTATATCATCACGACCACCCTCACCGGCTGTCAGAACATCAAACACTCCGAGTTTACCTCTGAACCCTCCGAATGATCCAACACCACAATCTATAACACCAAGTCCATACCCTCTACCATGCAACAACCACCACGCAGCCATAGAAAGTAAGAAAGTTGTATTACCACAACCCGCCGGCCCAAGCATAAGAGTGTGATTGCAGATATCCAGATCCACAGCACCCTGCATACACTCTCCCGGCGCATCAAAGTAACCCACATGCACCACATCGAGATTACCAGTGCCCACCTTGGTACGCTCTGAACCATACTCCGATGCCCCATAAGGAATTGCATCCGGCAACTGAGGTAACAGAACCCCACGAACACCTATCTGTGCCTCCTTGGAGGTCTCATAAACCTCATGCACATACCCAGCAAGGGCATCCAACTGTGTGACACCCGAACTCACAGACTCCGCAGCCCTCCACAAACGAACAAAGGAACTACCCTCACGGACATCAACATCATAGTCACCCACAACGGAAGCCCTCGAAGCATCCGCACCTGTATAACCAGATTGGAATAATCTACAAGGCCCAGAACCCTCACGAAGGTATACAGTACCGGGAGTTTTCAAAGATGCTGCTACATCCGAACCAATAATCTCTCTCGAATCCGCCTCGGAAACAACCTTCAAACAAGCTGTATAAGTAACATTCGACGCTATCTGACCAGTCATGACTCCACTCGGTCTCTGCGTAGAAAGAATCAGATGGAAACCAAGAGTACGACCTACACGCGCAACAGACACGATGTAATCCATAAAGTCGGGACACTCCGACTTAAGCTCCGCAAACTCATCAACAACAATCAAGAGATGCCCCATCGCATAGTCAGCACCACGCATCTGAAGCCCCTTGGCAAGATATCCGTGGATATCCGAAACACCAGCCTCCATCAACAAACGCTCTCTACGCTTAAGCTCCGCACCAAGCATCTCCTGAGCTCTTGCAATCATCCTACCATCGAGGTTCGTAAGCTCACCCAACAGATGGGGAAAACCACGAAGTCTGGCAGACATACCACCACCCTTAAAGTCAACCACGATGAGCCCAAGCTCAAGCGGAGAATACTGAAGAAGAAGCCCCAAAAGAACACTCAACACGAACTCTGACTTACCAGATCCAGTAGTACCGGCAACCAAACCGTGAGGTCCTGCACCCTTATCGGAGATATCCAAGGTTACAACACCACCCATAGAATCCAAACCAACAGGTATGGCCATGGTCTTCGTAACCGTAGCACGCCCCTTATCCCACAACTGACGAACATCAACATCATGGGCATCAAACACACCACGCAACTCATAATAAGTGAGATTGGTATTCAAAGAACCTGTCTGTGTAACTCTGACGGGCACGGTATAGGCCAACAGAATCTGAATGAAACGAGTGAAATCACTTCTGAACACACCAAGATCGGTCTCACGGACACCACTCACACTACTGCGAACACAATCACGGGCATAATAAGTATCTCCATCAAGGATGAACCTTGCCCCACAAGGAATATCCGCGAGCGCACCACCAAAGGTGACCACGGACAAGTGCATACTCGCCATCCTATCTGCAGAACAAGACAACTCACCACGCTCCCACAAAATATCGAAAAGCCCAGAACTCAAAATGTCATTGCAGTCCCAGACAAAACAAACATCCTCAACCGAAGGATCCCCAACAACCGTCTCAAAGTTAATCAAACCCCTACTAATCTCAGCAGCTCCACAATAGATACCACCAGCGCTGACCTGCGACAACCAACGGAACTCACGCAACTCCGGATGGGCAGCCACAACATCCTCGGATAAGAATAACCAATACCTCACAGAATCCGTAGGGGCAATCCTCATTGCCAAATAACAAAGGATACGCTTGAAAGCATCAACACGACTCTCAACCTCACCAACAACACCAGTAACAGCCCAAGAGAGCTTCATCACCAATGGAGCATTAGGAATCATACCCTCCCTGTCAATGAGCTCCTGCGCCTTAGCACACAACTCATCATCATGCCCCCAAGTGATAACCGCCTCACGCAGCTCATCACATTTGACACGATTGGGGGAAATGTAATCACCCCTCGACATAACCACATCGAAACCATCAGGCCCACAATGCCCCAAGAACAACCTCGAACTGTTACCACTACAAACTCCCTGAATCAACTCACTGAGCATCGGATGCCCAGCAGATAAGGTACGAAGCTCCTGCTCACGATAGGTCTTAATATCATTCTCCACCGCCCCAAGATAAGATATGTAACTCTCCACACGATGGGTGGCATCCTTCTTCGCCTTCTTCCTGTCCATGATAAACTTCGCAACGGATGTACCAAGGCCCATGACCATCATACCACCACTGTATATGAGCATTGTCATATTGCCCGTCTTATTCATAAAACCACGGACAACAACCATCAAAGCCAAACCAGCCACAGCCGGCAACAAGGTCATAATAAGATTCCCCGGCTTCTCCTCGGGCGGTGCTGAAGGCGGATTAAAGGATAACACAGAATCATCCGCAGAATAATCACACACAACACCGGGAATGGTAGGAGTCACCCTATATGAAACACGGAAACCGTGCTGCTGAATCAAATCCACATATCTCTCACTCACAATCACGGATCCACTACGATATATGAAACTGAATCCACCAACATCAACCCTATCAAGGTCGTGTAAGGCAACAGCACCAGCAAGAACCACGGGTACACCATTGATCAAAACACCAACATCCCCCGTTACATTCAAACCAGCACGGCACACACCATTCTTCTTGACAACCTTGACCACACCATGCCAAACACCATCAAAAGGCAACTTCAACTGAGCGGCACCATTGAAACTCTTGGCACCAAAAGTGAATCCAGACTCCCCAACATCATATCCATAACTGAAATCGGAAACCCCAACATCACCACTGAAAAACAAAAAGCGAATGACACTACCAATAATGCCACCTCGCATATCCACTCTACAAAGCTCATAAATGGCCCCAACATCCAACGATGTAGAACCCGTGATAACCGAACCACGATTACCACCATCCGCAACCACACAAACCCCAAAGCCAGACGGAATGGTAAGGGTATGAGCATTAACATCAAAAGAGAAATGCCAACTAAAAGGTACCTCCCCCAAATCAAAGTGTAAATCTGCCGCATGCCCGGCACCAGCACTATGAACAGCCTCCGGGTCTACATCACCCGTACCAATACATCTCTTACCATCAACCGAATAAACAAATAAACGCATCCCAACACCTCAAAATCCTAATACTTAATATGCAACACAGAGCCATTATGAACACCAATATCACCAAAGGTATACACATCACTGACGATCACACGATACAAAGGGTTCTCGAACCAAGCCATAGAAGAATCCCCCACATTGGAAAAACCCTCCTGCCCAGAAAGCCACTCCGAGAACCTACGCAGAAAAACATCTATACGCTCCGCCTCGGACACACGAATATCCTTACGGAAACCATTATTACCAGCATGCACATAAACACATAAAACTATCAATGCCCAAACCTCCCCAAATCAATAGTTCCAATGTACTGACCAAGCTCCCAAGGCATCAAATGGGCTCTGTAGATAATCAAGAACAAACAAGCCCACAGACCAATAACATCGATAACACGGCCAACCTTATAACAAAACTCCTCCCATGCTCCACCAGTCACAAACTTAAGACCAAAGAACTTACGCGGTACAAACGCCACCTTATGCTTCGAGAAAACCGAGAAATAAACCCCAACACCATTCATCATATCCATGAGAAGATGCCAGAGATACCCAATCCAAAACCCACCGAGAGCAACAATCCACAACTCCGGGGCATACTCCGTAAAACCATTAGTCAAGAAATAGGCACAGACGAAAGTGCCACCACAGAACAACAAGCTGATGTCCCAACTGTGAGTAAGCCTTGAACGATGCCCATCATGGAATAACTTACATAAGTTTGAAACCACAGCCGCCACAAGAGTATATTCGGAAATCGAGGACTTATCATGATCGTAATCCGGGAACACAGAACCAACATGACTCGCACAAACCATCAAGGCCAAATGCAGAACACCCACCAAGGCTCCACGAACACCACCATACCCCAGACCGAAATCCACGAATCCAAATCCAAACCAAAGGAGTAATGCGAAAACAATATAAACACCGCATACACCCCAACGCTTATGAGTTTTACCAGTCATATAACCACCTCCCACACAAAAAGAATACCCAAAAAGAAAACCCATCGGAACGGAACATAAAAAGAACCCCCAACTGAGTCAATCGGAGACTCAATCGGGGGAACATATCAAACTCAATTAGGGCAGCACATGAAAATCTTCCAAGGTTACCTGTACAGCTTTCTTACCTCCCCAGTCATTCCAACCAAGAGAATACACAATATCTATCGGCATCGGATCCATTAAAGGAACACCCGCCCTAAAGGTATCACTGACCGTACCAGCATACCTGCTCTGAACGGCATCCACCAAAGCATCCACCATACCAAAAGAGGTGACCTCATACTCATTGACACCATCCAAAACCCTGAGCCGTGCCGACTTGCCATCCTTACCCATAGCCCGCATACTCTTGAGCCTCAAACCACGGCACACAAACATCGGCTTGCGATTACCATGACCAAACGGCGCCATACTCGAAACAATATCCACCAACTCATCGGTAATCTCATTGAGCCTCAAGGGAGCATCGATAACCAACTCACCCTCAACATCCTCATCCGTCAAGGTGCAATTTGCATTGAGCCTATCACGAAGCTCATCCAACCGGGATAACTCCAAAGAGAAACCAGCAGCGAATGCATGACCACCATACTTCAGAAAAATATCCTGTATCTTCGTCAACTCGTGATACATGGAATAGGCCAATATGGAACGCCCCGAACCCTTGCACAAACCCTCATCAGTACGAGTACAAACAAGGAATGGTCTGTGATACTTATCCTTCAAACGACCAGCCACGATACCCACAATACTCTCATGACAGTCCGGCAAGAAAATCACCTGAACCTTACGGTCATCCATAAGAGCCTCCGCCTGAGCCTGTGCATCCTCAGTCATCTTGATACGGGACATATTATACTCACTAAGCTCGTGGGCAAGACGCTTGGCCTCAGCCTCATCGGAACACAACATCAACCGCGCAGCCATCTCCGCAGAACCCAAACGACCAACCGCATTAACACACGGCCCGATGACAAACCCAAGATGATATGCCGTGATGGTCTTGCCCCTCAAACCACGCTCATCGATGAGATGCCGAACACCCCACGCCGGGCTCTCCGTCATACGCTTAAGCCCAAACTTAAGCAATGCACGGTTCTCACTGCGTAACTCCATAACATCACACACCGTGGCCAAGGCAGCATACTGCATCAGAACATCATCCAATACCGGATCACAATAAACACCGTGGAAAGTATCACCCAACAAGCGATTATCATACATATAACGGATGAACTTATAGGCCACAAAAGCCCCACAGATCTCCTTGAACGGATAATCACTATCAGGCCTCTTCGGATCCACGATGGCATCAGCATCGGGCAAACGATAAACGGAATTACCACTCTCATCCTTGGAATAAGGCACCTCGTGATGGTCCGTAACAACCACCACCATACCATAGGACTTCGCCAAAGCAACAGCCTCCACAGCACTGATACCATTATCACAAGTGATGATGACATCCACACCCGCCGCATGAGCCTCATTGATCAGACGAACATTCAAACCATAACCATCCGTAACACGATGGGGGATATCATAATCCACATTGGCCCCCACAGCCCTCAAACCACGAACCAAGATGGTCGTGGCACAAACACCATCACAGTCATAGTCACCGATAACACGGATATGCTTACCAGACAAGATGGCCGCGGCTATGATACGAGCAGCAAGGTCAATCCCAGTCAATGCCTTCGGATCCCAAAAACCAGACTTAACATCATCACTGAAGAACACCGTCGAATCGGAATCCTCCACCACGCCACGGTTCGCAAGAAGCCTCGCAACTACCTTCGGCTGATTAGAACAACACACATTATGACTTATCAATTTCCACAACATCCTTAACGCCTCCCATAGTTGCACCACAATTGCCACAGAAACGACTACCAGCATACATCATAGGATTTATATGCTCATGTGTAATAGGCGGCTTTCCCTCCCCAGTAAAAATATGACCGGGAATCATATCATTCTTGAAATGACATGCACTACACACCCACGCACCAATACCCCAATCCACACCATTCGGATCCCAAACCCACCAAGCATGGATATTAGGCCTAACATCGGCGTTCTCAAGACCTTCGATACACTCCCGAATACCCTCATCATCATCAAACACCGCCAATACCTTACGCATCAGATTGCGGCTAACATAAGTATCATCCATCTCTCGCATAAACTAAACCTCCTGACAAAAACAGCCCAAGCACATACATGCCTGAGCTGTTCATCCACCCCCTCACAGAAGCATCACTCTTCAACAGAACATGTCCCGTTATGCATAACATACGAACTCATACCCTCACAAGTAGGAGTATAACCATGCTCGGTCAAAACAATGAGAAATCCCTGCGACTCCATATAACTGAGTAATTTATCAACGATGGCCTGATTACGCTTCGAAACACCCGACACAACCTCATCCAACAAAAGAACCTTTCCAGATCCACCCGCCAGAAGAAGTATACATGTCATTATGAGTGATACTAACTCCCTATCACCACGACCACAGTCCTGACGCAAGGAACGAATCTCCTCACCATCCTTGAACGCCACACGCAACTGACGACCAGACTTGGCCTGCTGAAACTCCTCAAGAACAAAGGATAATCCACGACCACCCATATAGGCAAGAGCCTCGGAAACCGCATTGTGAATGGCATCCTCCGCCGGCTTAAGTCGAGCGAGACAGTATTGATCAATTACCTCACGCGCACCAGCGATATCGGTAAGGTCAGCCTCAAGGGAAGCCTTCTCATCAGTCTTGGCCTTGAGCCCAGCCCCAAGGGTGCGTTTAACACCCTCGTGCTGTGCCCTACAAGTAATCATTCGATTGTTCAACTCAGCGTAACTCTCTAATAAACCCATGATAAATCCTCCAAATCGTTTTAATTAAGCCTGTGTAAGAGGCACGTAGAAAGTATATCCACCTTCACCGCCACCCTGAATACAGAGCACACCCTTGATAACACCCATGTCGGCAACATCACCAACATACATAACGAGTGAATCGGGATCCATGCCACCAGCATTCTTGGAAGCCTTAGCCACACAACGGATGAGGTCACGATCTACGAGATAACCCTTAGCCCAAATGGTCTCTGCGATCTTATCACCATCTCCGTCATAAGACCAAACGGTGAACTTATCCTCACCAACAGAGAGTGAATAAGATCCATCAGACTCCTTGGAAAGTCCAAGAACCTGACCACCACGGCTACCACCGTTGGCAAATCCATCACCTCTCGTATGTACCGCATCCTGAACCGGAACATCCTTGAGAGCTCCGAGAGTTCCGATTGCATCGATACTTCTCTTCGGCTCAACAACACAAGTGAAGATGAAACCATCAAGGAAAAGGGAAAGAGATCTCTGACGGCCCGTACCCTCACGATGGAGAGCATAACTGAGCACCTTGCTTGTGGAGGTCATAACCGCCTCAAGATCCTCGGCAGCGCCATCACCATCCTCGGACTCATAATCACCGAGCTGAGTCTCAACACCCATAACCATGAGCTTGAGCATTGCACCCATCAGCTTACACATATCGGAACGGAGATAGAACGACTTATCAAAGCCCTTAACCCCCGGCGCGATAGTGAGAAGATCATTACCACCACTGTAGCAGAGAACTGTAGGCTCCTCGCCTTCCTTAGCCTCGGAAACAGAAACGATAACACCGGAATCAAGGATATTAAGACCGAGAAGTCTGCCGAACTCCTTGCTGTCAACCGGATGAGTATCTACACCCTCTCCACTCGGAGCATCGATGGCTACCGCACCAGTGATCTCATCCATACGAGTAGGAACATACTTGAAGCAACGAGTTGTATGGCCATAGTAAACATCCTTGCCACCAACAACCTTGTAGTGATGAATTACCATCTCCCCAAGGATGGGATCCTTCGCTTCCCCAGTAGTGAACTTGAAATTGATAACCTCCTTGGGTGCCCAACGCTCACTCTGAATGGATGCCACAACCTCCTCATGGAGATAGAACTTGGTGGTGTAGTTATCGAAATCCTCAACAACCTTACCATCCACCGCCAGCGGAGACTCATAAGGTACAAGCCAGCAAGAACGAATATCAGCTCTCGCCACCTTCACCCAAACACCATCCTTGCAAGGACAGAGCGCTATCGGTAACTTACCGAAAAGCTTCGTACTGAATCCCAGCTTCATAGAAAACTCATGAACCATTTTGTAATCCTCCTTAAAATTAAATATCTGTGTCCACATTGTCACCAACATCATTGGCATAGGTCTCGACTAACCTTCGAACCTGCGCCCTCACACCATCCGAAATGGAAAGCGTGTTGAGATACTCAAGGAAACCTTCGGAGTTCATCTCGCAACTAACCCCACCGAGAACACTCAAGCACTCAAGAGAAACCTCACTTACCACGGAATCCGTATCAACCTCATCCTTGGCATCATCCCTAAACGTACCCGAATAGGGAACACGCAGAGTTGAATACGATAAGGCCCCACCCTCATCACTGATGACAACAAGACCAAAGTTCTCAATTCCGCGATACTTTACACTCACCTGACAGGCCGCACCACCATCAAGTACATACACATTGCGGCCACCTACACCGAACTGACGATAAGACTCCGTATGGTCATGCCCCTGAACCACATAAACCAATCTATCAAGGGCGGGATTTCCAACACCGAACCCCTCACCAAAAAAGTTACCATCCTCGGCACCATACACATTGTGGGTGAATAACACCTCACAACCAACATACCCAGCTAACGGATTAACCGAAGCATCAAGGGACTCTCTAAATACATAGTCCTGATACCCAACAGACACAGAACCCACAGATTCCACAATCGGACACTTGTCTAACAAACCAGTGTTAATTGCGAAATCAAGCTCAGTCCACTCACCGGATGAAAGAACATCGTGATTACCACGGAGGCTATAGAGCTTACCACCATCCACAAGATGCTCACGAAGCCCATTCAAGAAACACTGAACACCAGTCCTAAAGGATAAATCCTTGAAAACACAATCCGCAAAGTCACCAAGAAGAATGATACGATCAAATTTCTGCTCACCGAGTGTAACCAGAATGGAATGCATATGGAACAAACACTCCCTCGCATAATCCTCGTGCTTACCACGGTTGTGATCCATAAGATGTAAATCACCGATAGATAAAATCCTCATAAAATCCTCCAATTACTCCACATAAACGGCTGAACATACCGGACACATCTTGAGGCCCTGTGATGCAGCCACCTGCTTGAAACCATTCAACTTCTCCTCGGTCTCCGCAAGAGCATCAACCTTGGTCTTGAAATCCTCCAAAAGAGCACCCATATTGCAGATTGCCTCACCAACCGCAAGTGCATCATATACCGGGATATCCTCAACAGCACCATAGGTACTCAACTTGGAAAGCCCTGCCGAGATGCTCTCAACAAGAGATACAACCGAAGCATCAATCACATCAGGCACATCCAACGCCAGATCCTTGCCACCCAACTCGGTCAAACGATTTATACCATCCGTGATGGAATTGAGAACCCCAATGAGCCCCATATCCACATCCTGCGGAATGTCATCAACACCCACACTGAGCGTAGGAAGAACAGCCAACGCCGACTCCAGATCACCCACAACATTAATGAGATTACCATCAATGCTATTTGAAAAGTTATCCAGATCCGTAAGGATACGGTCCTGCTCTGCCAACTGACTCTCAAGAACTTTAATCTCATCATTGAGAGATGAGAGCTTACGATTGATTCGAGTGCTCTCCAACACACCACCTGCAGAAGCATCCTTGAGCCCATCAACACCAAGCGCATGACTCAAGACCTTATAACTATCACCCGCACTCGTCTGCGAGAATACCAACGGATCCAGATCAGAACGGAAACCAAGCATAGTCTTGAGAATCGGATCGATGGGATCCCTATCCGCCGCAAAACCGAACAAGGTACGAAGCTCGGTAGGGAGAGTGTTGCCCACCTTATTGAAAGTCATAATCGCCGGCACACCCTTGGGAACACCATCAACAACATCCCCATCATACACACTATAGGTCCTAAAGGTACGGATAACCGTCTTCACACCAGTACCATCGAAATCCGCCGCAAACGCAATACGGAAATCCGAAGCACCAGTCCTGATCCTACGACCAACCCCAGAAAATAAACAGGCCAGCGCTCTCGATACGGTGGTCTTCCCCGAACCATTATCACCGTGGAGAACCAGCACACCATTATCGGATCTAAACTCCGCTGACCTTATAACACCAAAATCTCTGATAGAAAAATGATATTTCATTCATACACCTCTCTAAATCGTCAATGCCTTCAAACAAAAGATAGTGGGGAACAAGGGACTCGAACCCTCACACCCTTTCGGGTAGCAGATTTTGAGTCTGCCGCGTCTGCCATTCCGCCAGTTCCCCTTAAAGGGTAAGGCCCGTGAGTCCTCACGAACCCCACCCCCAAGGATTACCTTAGTTCATGAACTTAAGCAATTCATCAAGAGCGCTAATCCCATTTGCCTGTGCAGGTGCCGCCTGAGTAGGAGCTGCCTGAGTAGGAGCTGCCTGAGTAGGCTGAGCTACGGGCTGAGCTACCGGCTGAGCAACAGCGGGCTGAACTGCCTGAGCTACGGGCTGTGCAACAGTAGGCTGAGCCACTACGGGCTGAGCTACGGGCTGTGCGACAGGCTGAGCTACCGGCTGAACTACGGGCTGTGCAACGGGCTGAGCCACAGGCTGTGCTACAGGCTGAGCCACGGGCTGAGCTACCGGCTGAACTACCGGCTGAACTACCGGCTGTGCCTGAGTAGGCTGAGCAGCAGCTACGGGCTGAGCATAAGGATTTGCAACAACCGCAGGCTGAGGCACATTAGGTCCTCCAATATTAGGCTGAGTAGCAGTAGGAACATTTCCTACCCACTTTCTGATCTCGGCCTCACGCTGAGCCTGCCATGCCTTCGCCTTAGCAAGAGCAGAAGCAAAGTAGGTATCGGCATGCATACCGAACGCGGGATCAGAACCAACCGTATTCTGAATAACATCAGTGGTAACAGTCGCCATAAAGGCATTGAAATCATTAGCCTCTTCCTGAGTAGTAAAGGTGTAAGGCATAGACACCATGTTAGACGCGATATCGCGAGGTGTACCTTCACCATAATGGAACTTGAACGCTCTACCATTCAGATCATTCGGAAGTCCGATCATCTGTAACTGACTTGCGAACTGTTCGAGTCTCTTGCGAGAAGGCTTGAAGTACGCTACCTGCCAAACTCCACCAGCGGTAAGGGGCTTAACGATGATGGCTGCGATGGCACTCGTCTCAAGCTTCACAACGGGTGCACAATCACCCTTCTGTCCCTTGGCGTTAACGGCCATATAACCATCCACAACTCCCTTGAAGAAATCCCAACCGGCTTCGATAATGCTATCAAGCTCTGCCTGATAACCAGCAGGCACTCTCGCCTTGTTGAACTCGAAGAACTCTTTACCATGACGCGCCGAATAGCACTCATATCCAAAGAGACCATTGGGAACGAAACCTACGAGATAGTCTGTTGAGGCCTGCGGCTTAAACTTTGCCGATACTGCGGACTGAGCCTTGAGCGCCTCCTCTAATGAGATCTGAGTTAAACCTTCCATTTTTTGTTCCTCCTTTTGAATTTTTTGATAAATGGAAAATAGTTACTATCACCACCGCACTATGCGGAATGTGAACTTAAATAAGTGGTTGCCGCCGACATCTGAGTCTCAAGCAAGGTAGTGTACTCTGCCACAACCTGATTGACATTCTCCCAAGTCACGGGCTTACCGATCAACTGACTAAGTGATGCCATGTCGGACTCGATACGAGTCTTGAGAACCTCAATCTCCGCACGCTCTCTCGCGTTACGATTACGAAGCTCCGAAAGAGCATCATTGACTTTTTTAACATCCTGAACTGAAACCATATACACTCCTTTCTAAAACCCTATCGGGGTTTTCCACCCAAAAACAATATAACATAGTCAAACATTCAAGTCAACCCCTGAAACAAATTTATTTTTTATTTTTATGAAACCCAGCGTTGGTGGGCTCTTCCGGGGATTGCCTCTTTTCCCGGATCCATAAAAACACATGATCCACAATCACACAAAGCCCCACAAACCCAATAAACACAAGGCCCCGACGCATTCCCATGTTCTTCAACGCCTCACAACAGACCAAAGCCCCAAACAACCACATCAGCACAGAAACCATACGAATGCCCCCAAGACACAACAAAAAGCCACTGAAACTCAAGTGGCTTTAACAATAGATACTCATACCAAAATCCTACAAACCATATCAATCTCCACACTGAAACACATCAACGAGAACGCCAGAAATCATTGAAATCCTTACAACCCTCGGGCAACCGCAGAACCCCAAGATCCACGGAATCACCCAGCACATCGGACACAACCTTCAATGACTCCAAGCCCGCAGCATCCGCATCAGCACAATACAATACCTTATCAAAACCACGGACCAAATACTTCAGACGCTGAATGCCAACACCCCCAACAAGAGAAGTACCAAGGGAAACCGCCGACATCGAAGGCTCCCCACAAACAACCCCCGTGGAAAGACAAGCATCCGCATAGGATAAGACATCCAAAACACCCTCTAACAATACCAAGGTAGAACCCTTGCAAGAACAGAATTTACCCTCACCAAAGAACACTCCGCCGGGATGAAAAAACCTCGCACTAAAGGAACGGTATTTGCCCCCAAAATCCCCCTCAAGGCATCTACCAGACCAACCACACACCTTGCCGTCAAAACCCCACCAAGGGAAGCACACACGCCCCGTGTGGCCCTCGTCGACGCCCAACAAGGAAATAGTCGCCTCATCCCCGCCAAAGAGCCCCATGAAGCCCTCAGGCAGATAAAACACGCCCACCTTGCGAAGAATAACCTCGGAGATACCCCTCTCAACACAGAGATACCCCCGAATTATATCACCATATGCAGAATCAAGCCCAAAATGGGAAACAAAAATACCCTGCCACTCTGTGAAGAAATCCCTCACGGCCAGAGCATTATCCAAATTTGAATGGATATTAGCGAAGAATGACTCCCGCATAGAAACAACAGATGCCAAAATTAATCCTCCAAATCATCCAAGGAATCAACCCACATCCAATAACCCCGCAACGGGTACGGACTCATTCAACTTACACACATAAAGGGGCGAGATTCCCATACCAGTACCTACATCCGAACCGTAGGCCCCACAAAAGGCCTGCACACCATTCGATAACATAAATACCTGACCTTTATCGAAATAAAGTCCGAGCTTCGAAAGTTCGATGCCCTCACCACCGAGCAAGGTCCTAACACATGATGCCCCAAGCTCACGCATAGCATCAACATTCGCCACAACCTCAACCCCGGCATCTGTATGACTAACCTTAACACTCAAGGGCACAAACAGCACCACCCAACTCGTATCAATGGCTCCTGCAAGACACCCCGTGGATCCATTAACACCCATAAGACTCTTGCACATGCTCTTCGCACTCACAAGCCCCTCGGCAGTTCCACAATCGATAACCTCCTCACCAGCCTTGACCTTATCCTGCAGAGCAGAGAATTTGATCCCACCATAACAACAAAGCAGAACCCTACCCTCCACTAATGCACGATACATCGCACCGGAATCAACACGAACCAAAGCGGCACGCCTCTCCGCCTCTGCCATCCATCCTCCAGAAGCATCAAACTCCTTGCCGAGAACACGATAATCGAAAAGCAGAACACCCGACATATGATCTTTTATAAAACTCTCAAAAGGTCCCATATCACACACCACCAAACTTCACAATACCAAAGAAATCATCCAATTCACAGTCACCAATGTACTTAACATCCAACTGAGTATCCCCATCAAACTTGAGCGCATCCAAGCCCTCAAGAGAAACGGATACCAAGGTATAACCAGAGTCCTCACGACACACAACCTTAAATGCATCCATCTGATCACGGAACTTCTCCTCAACGATGACACAAACACCATCACCAACAGCCCAACCAACGGCCTGCAAGGTCGTATCAACCGCAAGTCTCATAACCTCGGTACGCTCAAACGATGACAACTGACCTTCGGCATCCTCATCGGAATCCTCCTCACTCACACCGATATCAGCATTCCAAATCTGTTCCATATCAGCGAGCAGGCCATCAATGGACATACCCAGCTCTGCAAAACGATTGTACAACGAATCACAGTAAACATAATCCCCACAAAGAACATAAGGCTGAAGATCATCCACACTCAAATCCTTGAAACTACGTCTGCCGGCGAGAACCTCACCTACCGCAGAATCAACCTCAACCTCACAAGAGGTGGCAAGCTCCCTATCGAAGATACACTCCCTCGGAATAACCAAACCGTGTGACTCCACATAGGCACGAACCAAACCCTTGGCCTTCTCCAAATCATCACCAACGAGCTTACGCAAACCAACACCGAACACGGTACCCTTCTTGACACCCGTCATGCTACCGGCCATCATCAGTAAGAAACGAGACGGAGTATAAAGGGTATCAAGGAACTTATCATTCTCACTCTGCAGAAACTCCTGCCAACCCCTCTCATCACGCCTATCAGACTCATCATCCAACCAAGGCCCCTCAGTCAAAGGAAATTCGTGGTGTAACCTCTGAAGATAAGCGGAATGGAGTGAATACTGCTCCTCCTTCTTCGCACCATAAAGGGTATCACCCATCGTACACGCAACCCACAACCTCGGAAAGCCCTCAATACGAACATTCATACAAGCCGTGGCGGCAGCCACAACCTTACGAACATCCAAAGCAAGAGAAGCCTCGTGAACCTGCTCATCGTGAATGAGATCCACAATCAGAAGTAAGCCAAACAGCTTCCAACGGCGGATATACTCGAACAACCTACAAAGACCAATCTTGAAAATCTCGGCAGCAGTACCCTGTATGACAGTATTAACGGCAACCGTCTCAACCCTGTCGATATCAATCGCACGACGCCAACCGAAATAGGTGTTAACAATACCACGGGCACGACAACCCGACTTAATCCCATCAAAGAACTCACGGATATAAGGCTGCTCACGGAAATAAGCATCATAACGCTTCTTCGTATCGAGCATAGCCACATCCTTGTTGTAGGTCGGATCCGGGAACAACTGCCAACGCAGAGTCGAGGTCGACATACCATAAGGAATCGCGAAATTCAAACTCTTACAAGTGTTACGCATGGGCTTCGTAACAGACATCTCATTGACATTATTCAGAATCGATGCCAGACGCCTGTGACAATCCATCTCGGGATCACCCATATCACGCATGTACTCCACATCATGTGCCATCGCCGCCATAACTCGAAGCTCAATCTGTGAATAATCACTGTCCAACATCATGAACCCCGGCCTTGCAATAATATGCTTGGAAACCTCAGGCGGAAACTGCTGAGCATTAGGCCCTGAACTACTCATACGGCCCGTTGCAGCACCGATAACATTGAAACCGGGGAATACAAACCCACCCGGATAAGCCGCATAAACAAGACCTGTATAGAACTTCTCCTTCGCCGACTTGGTATCCTTAAAACGAAGAAGCTCCTTAACACCACGCGGCATAGGATTACACTTGGCCCAGAACTCAAGAGCCTCACCATCAACGGAACGAGGCTTACTCTTCGGAGATGGAGGTGCCTTCTCAACATCGTAGAAGAACTCCGACATCTGCTTCGGAGAATCCAAATTAAGACCGGCACCACGCTGAGCACGAAGCTCCCAAGCCTTCTTCAAACAATCATTAACGATTGCCTCACCATTCTCCACACCGATAAAGGACATCGCACGGACATTCTGATAATACTCCGAAGCATAGAACTCATCCTCGGCATCAGAACCCTCACCGATGGCCTTGTAAAAGGCATACTCATCACCCGGCATACAAACACTGACATGCATATCCTCGGCACGGATACCGTCAATATCAAAACACAAACCATAGAAACTTGCATAAGCACATGCAAGATCCGCCATGACCTGAAGCCCATAAGTGAACAACTGATCCTCAAAGCCCTCACGCTTCACAACCTCATGCAAACTCTGACAAACCCTCAAAGTCATATCACCATCGGCGGGTGCATACAGATACACCAAATCCGTGGTCTCAAACAATGAGAAGTCAATCATGTATAACTTATCAACAGCCTTCATACGGCCAACATCCAAGGAATGGTTCTTGAACCTATCCTTCTCAGCCTTCAGAGCCATCAAGCCCTCAACAGAAACCTGCTGTAACCTACCACTGTTCTTACCCCCCGCCAAAGTCTTCAAGGTATAACCATCCTTCGGAACTTCCGGGAAGAAAATATCCAAGTCGGCCTGATCCACACCCACCAAAGAACGAGTCAACTTCTTAAGGGAAGCCACCTGCCCCGGCCCCATCGGGTTCTCAAAGCCACCATACTTGAACAACATATTCGCAAGAGTATTAACATCCTCAACGAAATTGGGATCGATGCCATAAAGCTGACTCACCATCCAGTCGAATCCGGCATTGGCACCAACGAATGCATGCGTCTCCAAGAAAGTCCTAAGACGCTCCATAACAAGAAGATCACAATCCACACCATCATAAGGAATCTTATCCCCACGGCGCTCACACTCGGCAGCCACCCCAAGGAAATAACGACGCAAATCGGGATCACCATACGACGGATCGGATTTATAAGAATCGATAATCCTATCAATGAGCACCGCCCTGCGCTCTCGCATAATGTTGAGCAAGATTGCATCACCACAAATATCGGGCGACAACTCATAAAGATTATGAAAGTGGGTATCCCCACACATAAAGACAAAACTCTGTCCAACTTTATAACTGAAAATCAAACACACCATCCTATCAAGCAGATAGTGTGTCCTATCACCGGAATTGTAAGCGTCGAGCATTATCTTCTCATAACCCGACTTACGCTTACCCATTGCAGTTACATACAGACCAGTGGTCTCGGTATCGTATGCGATTAAATGATCAAGGGGCAATGCCTCCAAATCAGAAACCACACGCTCGAACTCCACCTCATCCGTAATGACGTGATACTCCACGTCCTTCATCCAAGAAAAGTCATGAGAGGCCATGACTTCCTCCACAGACCTCGTGGAAGCCTTAATGCCTTCCCAAAGGTCAAAGTAGGAGGTACCATCACGCCTCTCACCAAATCTCCAAATACCACTTACATCACAAGGATCACGAAAACTATCCATACTCAACTCCACCAGTCAAAATCATCAATGAAACATTAACCCTGCATCTCAGGCAGAGACTCGGAAATCGCAGACTCCACAGCCTCACCAAGAGCAGAAGTATCAGCAACGGAATTATCCTCAGGATCCCCGATAACATCAAACTCGTCAACAGCACCCTCGGCAGCATCAGCAACCTCACCCTTGGCATCATGAAACTCAGCCTCGGCCTCGGACTTCTCAACCTCCTTGGTCTCCTTAACCTTCAGAGCATTATCAGCCGCACGAAGTCTCTTGGAAACCTCACTGATGACATCAACCGCACCAGAACCAAGAATACTCTTGAGAACAAGAATCTCAGCCGCACGGTCATAATCGAAATCACCACCCTCGGAATCGAGCTTCTTGATCATAACCTTCTCGGGCTCAAGAGCCTCACCACCGAAATAAGTCTTCGGAGCTACAATGCCCGCAAAACCAGCCTTGGAATCACAGAAGAATGAACCACTGAGGTCAAGAACGATACCACCCTTACTGATACCAAAACCGATACCCTTAAGAGTTCCACTCGTGGCCTTGATAGCCTTGAAATCACGGATGAAAGCATCAAGACACTTATATGTTCTCATGATGGAACGAATACCATGCTCCGCCGGACAGAAGAAACCATGAGCATTCCACTTGCCGGGAACCATACCGTGAGCAACACGGTAACCCCAGAACGGAAGAGCCATAGTAACAAGATCGATATCAAAAGAGTTGGCACCAACCTTCACGGTCTTACCGAGCTCCTTGAGCTTAGCCGCAACCTTGGATGCGAAAACCTGATCCTCATCAACAGACTTGGCAAGAGCAAGGATACCATCCTTGGTAAACCAAGCATTGAGCCAGCATCCCTGACCTCTGTTGGGTGCGGTGAGAAGCCCCTTAAAAGGTGAATCATCTCTCACATACATTCTCTTAACATCTGACATAAGTGACATAATAAAATCCTCCTAAAAAAGTTTTGATAGAACAGCTTGTAAACTCAATATAACATACGAAATATGGAAAGTCAACCCAAAATCGGTATAACATTAACTAACAACATCAACAAATGGTCGACTTCTCCGCACCCTTGAGGTCACCCTCCAACGGAATGAAGATATCACTACCACTACGGCCACGAAGCGTGAGCTTACGGGTACGAACACCCTCCATACCAAGGGCGGATAGATACTTACCCAAGGTCCAGTAGCTGACAGAGAACGCCCCATCACTTAATACATAACCCAGACGGCTACGAAAAGTTGATAGATCAATGCTCTCCACAAAGTTATGAACCTTATATATCCCAAACTTACCCTGCTCGATACTCACATCCTCCATGTCAACAAGGGAACGCATCATACACTCGTACACCTGCCCCTCCTTGCCACCGATGGGTAAGCAAACCACATGATCACAACCAAGAGCACTAACGAGCAAAGAACCCTTCTCCTCAAGGAACTTACAGATTCCGAGCACATCTAAATACGCACGGAGATGACCTTTCCCCATAGGTCTCATAAGCTCTTCTCGTGTAACTTCCGCGATTCCCTCCTCGGATGCAAGCCTCTCAAGCAGCGACTCAACATAACCTCCGGGAATGTTATAAACATACCTACCAACAACCTTAGCGGCCACCCTCGGGCTACGATAGATACTCACAAAAATGTTGTAACTACCGTCCCCAGCCTCTTTAACTCCCGGCAAAAGATAACAAACACCCATAACAATCAACCTCCCACAAACTTAGTGATCCAAACAGATCTTGCAAGGCTCATAACCCTCGGCCTCCAACTCCTCCAAGGACTCCTCACTATATGCGATATTACCAGCCGAAATGCGCTCAACACTCTCACAACTCGGCAAGTGAACCTTCATAGAGTTGGTATTGAGAACATAACGGTAAAGGCCCTCTGAATTAAATCCCGCCTCATTCGAAACTGTCTCCACATCATCAACGAACTCGGAATCACTGCTCGACTCTCCCTCATCAGAGAACTCCGTATTATACGTAGAATCACCAGTCTCATCCTCTAACCAACTATCACCCGTTGCATAATCAATGCAAACACCCGGCTGAACATTATAACAATAAACACAGAACACACACCCATTATCCTCAACGGAACGAGCCTCCATCAGAAGCCCACGGGCTACAAGCTCATCCTCACGGAAATCGGGGGTGATACGATAAACCACATGATTGCCAGTAGAGGTAATATAATCCGCTACGGCATTCTCAAACGGCAACATCCCGTCGACATTGAGATAACGAGTGCCCGTCATGAGGTTTAACTCATTATCATTCTCCGCACCAAGCTGCCACCCAATGAGATGACATCTGTTGTACAAGTACAGATCCTTGATAACTTCGGGATACTTCACGGTGTGCCATCCAGAAGGCTTAATCATTCCGATCTCACCGCGCTCCTCACCCTCAGCCGGCATAGTCTCCAAACCAAGACAAGCAAAAGCCATACCAACACGACCATAGTCATCTAAGTCGGAATAGAACTCCATAGCCCCCGCGGATGCAGCATCAAAGAACCCATCATCGAAGTACGGAATATTATCGTTCATCACCACAACCGCTGAACCAGAATACTCCGGAACCTCGGAAAAATAGATGGCCGAATTAGGAGATGATGAAGCCTCGTCACCCCGATCCTCAACAACCGTATTAACCTCAGTACCAACCTCGGCACCAACCTCACCATCCTCAACAATCACATGCTCATCATGGAAATTAGTATTCCCCGGCTGAGCCGTACAACCACTCAGCACCAATGCAAAAATTAAACCAACCAACAAACCTAAGCGTCTCATAACAACCTCCAGCATCAAACAGAAAATCCAACATCAAACATAAAAGACGATTCCGCCTTTATAACATGACCAAAGAAAGTGAACTTAACATCCACAACCGTAGGCTCATCAAAGTAGTGAAGCAGATGCCTACGCATAAACTCCTTACTCGGCATAAAGGTATTTGTGGTGTCCCTATCAAGAACACGTGACTTGGCAAAACGGAGATACACACCCTCCTCACCAACTACACCACCTGTACAACGGAGATGCCCCATAAGGAAATAACGAACACCAGAGAGAATATCACTGACCAAGGCACCAAACATGATATCAACCATCGTCATGATATCCTCACAGTCACCAAACTCGAAATCCAGATGATAATTCTTGTTATAGTAAGAGGCATCAACACCCCCGCCATAGCTATCCAAGATATCCTGAATCTCATCGTACCACTTCAAAATACAAAGATAACAATCATTGAAACTCAAGGAACTACCCATCGCACGCAAGTCATTGCAGAACTTAACACCGAAGTCCTTATCAACCATTGCACAAACCTCGGCCTCACAGAACTTACGATAACTGCCGAAGTCAAACAAGAACAAATGCTCACCCACGCCAAGATGGTCACGCAACTTCATGAATTCATTTGACTCCATGCGGTCCAATCGCATCGGCACCCTATGAGTTCCATCAACAAGATCAACATCCAAACGCATCTTAAAAATCCTCCAAACCTTTTAATCACAAGAGAAGTAATGATCCCCAATCTGCATATAGGGAGTACCAAAGTCGTGATAATGCTTAGTCCTGAAATACTTCATGTCATCCGGGAAAAGCTCCCCACCATGCTCAAGCGCATAATCAACCGCCGCATAACACTCCGCACTCGCACTCGAAGCCATCGCATACTGACCGGGAGAAGTCATAACAGCCACATAGTTGTCCGGGTTTGCACCTCCCCTACAAACAACCGTCCAAGCCACGGCAACCTGACCAACAAACTCCTGATTGCCAGCCTCGGCCTGAACAACACATGCCATCATATCATACCAATTAGCATCGAAAATCGGCTTAGCCTCAACAGACTCCACAACCTCCTCAACGGGCTCCGCCGCAAGAGGTGCCTCAACATCATGAACATCAACAGCCCCCGATGCCGCACTGAAAACAACCACATCCTCAACGATGGTTTGCTCCTCACATAACTCCACAACATCCTCTGCAGAAACGGAATCCTCGGAAACCTCATAATCCGCCGCATAAGCCATTGCACCATCAATCGCTACCGCCTGAGCTGAAGCAATGCTACCACCAAGAAGCACAGAAACCAACAAAGTTGCAGCACCGAGCCCAATCGTGTGACGATACTCCTTACAAAAAGCTACTACACCATCAAATCTCATCTAAACCTCCTTAAAAATGAAAACATCAACAGACGCTACCCACTGCAGAATGACCTCACTATCATACTTGCGCACACAACGCAGAAACAAAGGAACAACCGCATCAACGCCTGAGCCTGCATTGGAAGATATGAGATCGAACAAACCCTGTACGAAATTCATATCCATCCCACTTCTAACATCAGGTATAAATACATCAAAGAACGAAAGCAACCAACGCGACCTCTTCTCAAGATACCTGATTATATCCGCATTCCCGGAAACATACCCGAAAAAGAGAAACAAGAAACAAAGTGCAACAGTACCATCAACCACACGGCCATCCACCGTCACCAAAACACCATCACGGATATCGCGAACCAAACCATCATAATCATCACTGCCATCGGATGAAAACAACGCCGAATACTCATCCTCACGACTATACTTGGACTCCCAAGCATCACCCTTCTCCTCAAGCTCGGTCACCGAAACCGACTTACGGCAGATGTTACCCAAATCACGAATGGTAACCAAACAAGCATATCTGACCGTGCCCGCAATATAAACCTCAAGCCCCTTGGTGAAATCAGCATCAGTACGACCATGATAGTTCATATCGGGCTGATAACAACCCTGACTACAGAGATTGAGCATCGCAATGGAACACATATCATCAATCGTCAAACCCAACTCCTCAAGGCTTGGAATCTCAAGCATTCTGAGTACCTCAATTGACTTAGCCGTTACCATCCCACGAAACCAAGTGGCTCCCTCACCTAAACAATAGGCTACATCCACACGCTCCGAACACTCCTCAACGGCCTTCTCAACCAAAGATTCAGAAACAAACTCCACGCTACGAACTAACACTCTCTTGCACCTCCACAACACCGAGACTATCCAAAAGGCTCCAATAATCCTTAAACAACGCACCCCTGCCGAGAACCCTCATCGACGCATCCACATGAACCATGTCAACCGCCGTCTCCGATAAACTCTCCATCACCACAGGCGATGCTAAACTACGAAAATCGTCCGGATTAACACAACCCTCAAGACGATAAAAATCCAACCACGCAACTCCACCCGGATCCTTAACGGCCCTGCTGATACCAGCTCGGAGAACACCACCAAGATACCTGCCAAACACCGTATCACGATCTACAACCGTGTCCCCAACACTCGTACCACCAAAGAGATCACCGAACATATCATCAACGATGTCATCCTCCACCGTTCCCTTGAACCCCACGGGCACCCCAAGCCCCCACTTATCCAAGAAACCAGCAAACAGATACAGATCCGTGATACAATCCGAAACAGTTGCCTCTAAACCCGCACCCTTAATCCACGCATAGGCCTCCCGTCGAAACCTCTGCTCGTACTTGCCAAGCACATCCACCGCAGAGCCAGCAAACAATGTATTGTCCTGAAAAACTAACGGTGCGGAACGCATAACAACCATCCTCAATCCCCTATCACCAACTCACAAGAGAACCAAAACCCGCGGGTGGTGCCTCACCAGCAACATCGGGAGCTACCTCGGTGGCATCATACTCATCACCCTCCACCGTATCATCACCACCCGACATCGGAGAACATAAACAACCAAGGAAGCATATCGCCCAAGAATCCGATAGGTCCGACGGAAACCTATCACGAATATCAACAAACTTAAGCATAAGAGCTCGGGCAGCAGCCTTGCCATCCCCACTCACGGAGGTCCAAATCTCCGGGGCAAGGAAATGAATGATGGCCTTCCATGCACCATTACCCACGATAAGCAACCTATCCTCAAGCCTCACACTATAACACTCAGCCCTGATAATCCCCAACATACCAAAAAGAGGTCCTACCGCCGAGTTAAACCCAACAAAAGGATCCTCATAATAGAGCCTCCTAAAACCACCACGGCTAAGGACACCCCTCACAAAATTCTGAAAACACCACATAAAGGAATCAAGAGACTCCCCGGTATGCCTCTTCAACACAAAAGCCTTAAGAACATGCTTATCAGCACCACCAAGGAAATAGACACCCGTCGACCTTCCCGACGGATCAATACCACAAACGAAGGCTGTCTCATCCAAACCAGAGAACAACCCCAACACATCAGAAGCAAAAGTCTCGGAATCACGGCGCAGCTTCACAACACCACGGGACTCCACAACACTCTTGTGAAAACCCCCTCCGAAAATCTCGGTAAAGGATACATCCTTCACCTCTGCACCAACTCCAACTCCTTCAAAAACGTGTATATTCATGGCTCTGTCCTCCCAGAACCAATATAACACACATCTTCTGAAAATGCAACCCAAAATTGATATAACATCAACAAATATCGAAGAAATTATTTGACACTCAAGAAACCACAGGCACTCTCAATACCTAAAGATAACCTCGGAAACACTCCGAGCATCCCCACAGAACCCCCAGATTCGCCCCCAGAGGCCGCCATAGACGAATAACCCGTACAAACACCAATTACCTCATCAAAAACCCCCACAAGAGCCATCAGGACACTCAAGGGACTCACGTAGCCGCCTTCCACCTTCGGCGCAACAAAGGTCGATACCAACCTCAAATCGGACATCGTGACCGTCCTGACACCCACAGAGGCACAAACATCCCTCACATGCTGATCACTAAGCACCGTCTGATCCAAACCAAGACTCAAAACCCCCTCGGAATACAACGAATAAACCCCACAAAGCCTCACCAAACGAGCCCTCGCCATACGAAGCCATAATAAGGCCCTATCACGCATCCAAAACTCATACTTGATATCACTATCAGCCCCATAAGCCTCCATCTCGGCCTTGAGACCACGCTTGATGATGGAACGGAACAAACGCCCCTTATAACCGGGTACCAAGAACCTCTTGGCCAAAACATCCCCCAAACGATGCGCATCAACCCACATAAGCTCTGAAGAAGCATCCCCAAAAAGCCTCTTCACATCCGCCATGCCAGCACAGATATCACGGTCAATCTTCCACACCGAATCATCCGAAACCACACGAACATCCCCAACAAACATGCTCATCTCCTCGATGAAACCGGGGAGCGTGACAAGCGAATCCACCAAACCAGCACAGTACCTCAAGAAATCCCTCTCAAGAACCCCAGCCGGCCTGAAAACACCAAACATATAACTCTCAACCGAACGCCTATCAAAGGCCCAAACAGATCCATCCACCCACAAAACACGGTCACACCCACTTAAAGCCCCCTCAAGGCCACGAACAAACCCACTGAACTTCTTGCCCAAATCAAGATGGTCACCATCCAAGGATGGAACACGAATCACAATGGCAGCCCCCAAAGGAAACATCTCCGGCAACCTATCCACCATGTCGATATGAGCCTTAATACCAGACAAAACTCCCTTCGACACCTCCGAAAAGCTGTCCAAGGATACCTGTAAATCCAAAATACGGAATGGGGCACCCATACCCCAAGACGGTCCAAGGAATGAATCCCAGTCCCTACAAACCTCGAAAGAACCCTGAAAACGATGCTCAACCATCTCACACAAGTCCGCACGGTCAATCAAATCCCCAATCATATCCTTCGGGAAAATCCTATCGATAACCTCAAGACCTACATGAACATCACGAGCCGCAAGACCACAAACGGAATAGACCTTATTCAAGAACCACGGCAGCAGATAATCACCACTACTCTCCGTGAGAACAAACACAGAATACCTGCCAATATCACTATCCATCAAACCCTTAAAAGTCGTACTACGCATAAATCCTCCAAATCATATCTCAAGCCAACCAAAATCAGCATTGCAAATCACATCTTCCCCATACACCACGATGGGAAGCACATCCCCCTCACGGAGATGACTCTCACGACGATATCTGTCAGTTACCCAAACCCTCGCAAGCTTACAAATACCGTCCTCCCTATATTGCACGTATAGTATCCAACCACGCCCAGCTCGACACCCGCTATCCATAAAACGGACAGTACCCTCCATCGACTCACCATGCTTCTTCACACGATGCACGGGCACAAAAACCATCAACCACGCACAAAGAAAAGCCAACGGCGGACAGAACGGCAACCAACGCGGCCCACCATCCGGCACAATGAAAACTGTTATCACAGCAAATATGAGTGAACATATAAACGCACCCAGAAAACCGTTCTCATTCCGAACAATCAACTTGGGTAAAGTAACATACTTATCATCCATAACGAACCTCCCAACGGCCCACCAAATAAAATACCCCTCATCACCCCAACAAAACATAAAAAATCTCGGAGATTGAAAAACCTCCGAGATGAGAATAGTTGTATGAGATTTATCACCACACCTTCTGCACATGCGGTGGATTGAAACCAAACACCACAAACGCCGGCATGCCATCATGCGCCGGCTGATGATAACCACGCAGAATGAACCCACCACTCTTCTGACACATATCCGAAATCCATGCATTGGGAGCACGGTTACTCTTCCAACACAGATCAATCACACCACCATAAAGGGAATACTCAATCGCCTTCGCATGCTGATTGCCGGGGCCCGGACAGATATAACCATCCGTCTTAAGATTACGCTTAACCATATCCTCCTTCATCAACATCTCAACAAAGTCCTTGACAGCCTGTTCAAACTTTGCCTCATTAGGATCATTCACATAAGCCATAAAATACACCCCCTATCGATGACGCTTCTTCCAAACACAACGGAAATAATCTTCAACATACTGCTTAGCATCCGCAAGCCTCGGAATACCCTGCTTAAACTCCTTATAAACCTTACGACCATCAGTACAAAGAATCACTGCCTGATAGGACTTCTTAAACCCACCTGTAGGTGTGGGAAACATCACACAAGAAATTGTACCCCAGTAGGAATAAGTACAAGAACCCGAAACAGGATCCTCATCACTGATACGCAAGCAATACATACTACCCTCAATCTTGTCCCACTTTAAACCCGGCATCTGCATAGCCAAAACCCTCCTAACCTAAAATAGAAGCCAAACGAGCATCAGTAAACTTAACAAAATCCAAATTGGATTTATCACCACTGAAATCCACACTCAAACCATAATTGCTGAGCCAAACATCTAAACTGCCCCCACCACAAGGAGCCTTAAAATGCTGCTGTGAATTCAAGCTGGTCTCAAAACCACCGTTCACCATAAAATACCCAAGATCCGCATCCACCGGAACAACTGTATAAACCCCAAGTCCGGGAATGAACCAACCAGCATCCCCAAGGTCGATGCCATACATACCCACAACATCCGCAACAAAAAGACGCTGCCTACCAAAGAGAGCCCTAATACGAGCATTAAAAATTGAAGCCTCCGCAGCACGCATACCCTTGATATCAACAATATCCCAATACTCAACTCGTTGTGACTTCCCATGCCCCCAACCATTAGGCCATACGAGCTCCCACTCCTTATCACGATCCCCCATACATACCCCGACACGACGCTTACCCTTCAAACCACTTGTGGAGTAAACACACTTACGCCTATCATCGAAATTCCGTGCAATGTCATCACAAGCATCCCTCGCCCCCACAATAGTAGTCATAGGCAAGAACATATTATCCTTTGCACCCTTAACAAAGTCCACAGAATCCCCTGCATCATATCCCACCACACGTATACCAACACAATCAAAAGAATACCCCGCACCCTCTGCCGGCAAGCAACCCGTACGAGAATAGAATGTCAAATTAGCCCCATGCCTAAACACAAGGTGAAGGTCCGAAACCCCCGCGTATTGCATTAAATTCTCACGTAACTTCTCAATATCCACATCCAAAATCCCAATAGGATCATCATCATAACCATAAAGTGAATAACTCCAAGTATTCAAAAAAATCTCACTCACACACCCCACATTAGGCATGCCCTTATACTTATAACAACTGACAGATAAACGTGTTATGGTACCCTCGGTAAAACCCACAATACCAGAGTATACATCCTTGGATATCCCAGAATCTATACAAACAGCATCCCTATCACCCTGATTGACAACTGAACTCAAAATGACATCCCCTAAAAACTCCTGCCTGAAAGCCCCCCTATGTAAACAACGCGCCACAACGGAGTTAACTCTGACAGCTACATCCTCAAGCGAGGCACCCTCCAACACCGCATCGAGATCATGCCACTTACCCCTATCAGTCTTACTCCCGGTGTCCACACCAAAACGGCGTAGCACATCCGAAAGACATGCATCACCATCATGAGTACACATTAAAGGCACCAAATAATCCAACCTATCCATAAAAGCCTCCATCAACCAAAATGTGATTCACATTCAAAACCTATAAAAATACCCTTCACCGTATCACTACCTACAGCCGCCGAGTAACGCACAAAATTGGCATAGATACCATCCCAAGCAGCATCCAACCACCCAAGATCAACACTTGCATTTGTAAATTCAGTGACCGTGTGACTATGTGCATCAACCACCGCCAACACAAACTCCGCCGGGGGACAACACATAAACACACCTCGTGAATCACTACACTTAAAGAGTTCGGGATGTAATTTTATAACATCATCCTTCACACCACACCGAACGCACCTCTCATAACGAACTCGCAACAAATCAGAACTCAATTCGAAATCGCCACGCTCATCAGAACCAAAGAAACCCAAAATCTCTGTGAACCCCGGCAGTATAACACAACGATCAGCCTCCTTAGCTTTGAAATAATATGCCGACACACCAGAACAGACAAAGGGCACATAAGCACCATTATTCCGAACCGACACTAAAAGCTCATTCGGTTTAGAACCACCATAAAAACTCTCCAAGAACCCACGAACTGAAATCCCACTAACATCACAACTACCCCTAACAACAACTCCGAGATTATTATCCTTACGCGACCACACGCATCCCAAAGGCAGTGTAAGCGGAACACTTGCACCCTCATCTACACATAACAAGCACCTACTCCGCATATCATTCAAAGTATATTCCCCATCGAGACTCATGAACGGCAACACACCTCGATAAGACAAATCCCCCTGACACTTGACATTAACCGGCAACGCACACCAGCCACCCTGCAAGTCCCCACAGAATATAACCGTAAAATTCCATGGCCCCCTGAGCTTGGGCGGTCTGAATCCACCGCCACTGAAGTATAACCACGATGCAAAGTTACGCATATACTTAAACTTCCAAGAAAGAAAAGCCTTAATATCATTCACACAACTAAAAAGATCCTGTATCTGATCAGACATCGGCATACCGAGAAAACCATCCACAACATTAAAATCATCATCACTCGATACAACCCCATCATGAGTTGTACCACCTCCAGTGAAAATATCCCCCAACAACTGACTCCCCACAGTATGTGGATCCCCATCATAGGATCTACCAAGTCTCGTACAACAAAGCCTACAAACCATATCAACATCTGCGGATACAACACCATCCACACCACACAACGGCACCGATAAACCAAAACCTTTTAATAAACCATCCACGTACGCTGTGTCTACGCTCATATCACCATAACTTAAAACACCATCACCTGACTGACCAAATAAAGCCCCCGAAACAATAAGGGGCTCCGACTTAAACTTGGCATCCTTGATCCCAGCCTTATCACATCCAATAGTGTCAATTCGCCAACGAGATGATCCAATCAGATACAAGCGTACACTACCACAAAAAACATCCTGCTGAACACTAAAGCCATGAAACACAACACACAGAGTACATGGCCTACCTGAACCCTTCATCCAAGAAACATCAATATCTCCCACACGAAGCTCATACCAAATATACTCGGTCATGTCTCGCAGCTTTAACTTATACGCCGGGGACTGTTTCAAGAGCCTACACGAATCAAAATCCCGCGATAACATACGCCTACAAAGAATATGAAGTATATCCTCGGAAACAGACTCAACCCCAAAGAATCCAAAAACAACCTTCGTGATAAGTACGGCCTTTCCCTCATCCATATACTTTTTATTAGCACCCATACGGACAACCCTCCACAATCAAATATACTTCAAACCGAAAAGCCTCGGACAGCTCACAACAGAAAACTCACCCGTAAAGGGATCCCTCTTCAACATACGCACCTGTGCAAAATAACCATTAGACTCCACACGGCCCGTCTGAATCGTGATGTGGTTCTTAGTCCAAGCACGCCTGTTCAAAACAACCTGTATAGCATCACGATCACTCACTGCCCCTGCCGGCTCATCCATCCACTCGTTATCTCCAATCTTCAAATAGACCTCATAGTAATTCAAACTCGCCATGCTTAAACCTCCCCAATCCTGTCCCAAAAGGCATTATCAATACGCTCAACCTTGACATCACCCTTAGGCAACTCCAACATATAACCACAAATACCAACAAGATGATCGAAATATAATCCCAGCTTCACAAACCCCAAATCAACAACCATCGGGAAATTGTGATTCTTCCTCTCACTCCCTTGAATAAGACCATCCGTAGTCTCAACACCCACAACAAGATAGGTCTCCTCTCCATCCTCAAATACGGGTGTATAGAAACCCAACCCCGGAAGATAAACACCCACATTATTCGGATTCCTACTCTTAATGGCATAAAGACCTAACAAATCATCCTTGTACAGACGCTTACGACCAATCAAAGGTCGAACACGCTTATTCAAAACAGAGTTCCTTCCCAAAGAACCCCCCTGCATTGCATAACAGTATGTGGTATCCATCCTCGGAGCATCCTTACGCGGCCCCATAAGGAAAATGCAAGGCGTCTTCAGACGCGAACCATACACGGCATCACCACTACCCTTATAGGCCCTCTCACGCAAACGACTTGTATCAAACTCAGTCCCAAGAAAATAATCATCACCATATTCCATGATGGATGTCTTGGCATCTCCCGCCTCATACTTAACCACAGTCACATCACTCGGACACGCAAAGAAATATGCGGCATCCTCCGGCGGCAGCTCCCCAGTACGAGAGTAGAAATTACAATTCGAGCTCTTCACACAAACTCTAATATTGGGTATATTTAAAACCTTGCGCAACTCCGAACAAAAACTCTCAAAATCAACATCAAGAAAATTAACGCTGTCACCATAATGACCACAAGAATAATTAAACTGAAGATTAGCTGGCACATACCCACAGAAACCCTCCAACGGCTTAATCTCCACATGAGGCCTCTCAAAATTCGACGCAGTCATACTCGAAATCCCCGCCATAATAGAGTCATCTATCGTAGACCGCACAGTCACAAACTTGTCATTACCCCACCATCTCCCAACCTCAAAGGTGCCTATAACGACCTGACCATAAGAGAGCTCCTCAAATAACCCAAACACATCCTCCACAGAATAACCATCTATCAAGGACTCCACCTCGGCAACAAACACCGGATCCAACTTACTCATATCACACGTATATCCAAAGTGATGCAACAACACCAACTTAGTGTCATCACGCTTCTCACCAACAAAAGAATCAAGCCAATCTAAACGCCTCATACCGATTCACCTCTCAAATCACTCAATAAACGAACCTGACAGCACATACCCTGCACAACCCCTACCTTACCCGGAACACTATGATGAGTCATCTCCGCGCAAAGAACTAAACCAGACCACTCCGGATCCATAAGACCTATCGGCATAAAGAAAATTCCCTTTGGCTCCCCACTTACATACCCCACACGGAACTTATAGGGGAGTCCATGCATCGCATAATCCTTGCCAATCTTCTTGAACAGATTCGGATACATATCAAACACACGCTTCTGAACATGCACCTCAAAGAGCTTATACGCCTCGGGCTTCGGCCCACTACCATATCCTACAAAGGAATCAAAGAAATTCCAATACCCACCGTAGTTACCCAACTCGAACTGCTTACCATTCTCATCGATGGCAAAGAACTTTGTAATGTGAACATCATCCTTCTCAACATTCGGATTATACATACGAGCTCTCGGATCACGAACCCAACGCTCCCCATTACGCCTATTAATAACAAAAGGTACAAACTCGGCCCCATCCAAGCCCATGTCACCCCTACTCACCATACGCAGATAATCCACGGGTGGTATACTCGCAACCGTAATAGCACCACCGAGCTTCACAAGCCCCTCATTCCCATCACCGGCAATGTCACAATCATTGGGAAAACTCACAGCCGCCAGCCTCGAATACTTACTCCTCAAGAACAGAACATCATCCATACCAGAAAACTCAATGTCCTCATAAGTGGAATCCTTCTCACCGTCATAGGTATAAATCGGACACCAATCCCCATAACGGATACCACCACCATCCACCTTCTTCTTGAAATTCACCGGCACCGCATACCACATACCATTGAAATCACCACAGAATGCAACGCAGAATGTGTAAGACTTGGGTAGTTCATTCCAACCACAATCAGAACCACCCCAATAAATCCAAGAACAAAGATTATTATTCAAGAGCCCCGTAACATTGGACTTTAAATCTCTATCAGAAAAGCGGTGATATGATGTGAACTCCTTCATGGATAAACCACTCGGAACATCACGCATACCAAGGAAACCACACACGGCCTTAAAGGGCTCCACCGGCGCGGTATCATAGTGAACACCCTCATCAGTATCATCCGCCAGAAATGCCGAACCAAGTAGCTTCGTACCCGCATCAACTGCCGAACCAGCAAAAGCCTCATCATAATCACGGCCCAACTTCGTGCAACAGAGCTTACACATCATCTCCGCATCAGATGTGAGATAATCACCAATCGCCCAAGGCCCACTAAAGAGAGGCTTCGGTGCTCCAAACGCCGAAAACAGAGCATCAACATATGCCCTGTCAACATCCATATCACCATAACTGCCCTTAGTCCCCTTCTCAAACTTAGGTAAGTAACCACTAAGCTCCGCAGAACCATCCACACTACACCGAGAACGAACTCCAACAGTCATAACCGTGGAGATATTCTGTGCCTTCTCACCCTTGACACGCACACGAATAACACCACTGAAAACCCCATCATCCCCAAGCTCAAAATCATACACACTGATGATAAGCGTGTGGTCCTTATTACCACGATTGCCGAACTTAACAGCATCCATAAAAAGCCTATCAAAATCCGGGAGATAATAATAACACCCATCGAAATCCCAATAGTCCTTATAACGCTCCACAACCATAAAATTGGAACACTCCCGTGACAAGATGCGCTTACTCAATATACGCAGCACCCTCTCATCAACAGATTTCAAACCCTTAAATCCAATAAACACTCGCTTGATATACATAAGAACCTCCAAAGATTAAAACATAAAGGCCTTGGCACCCTTAATCTCTCTCATAACAGTACCCCAAATGTGGCCCCATGAAATAGATTTACCTCCCCATACGGTGAACAACTCATATTTGTACATACTCCGATAATCATTCCTCCAAGAATCATCTAACGGACAATAGATGGCTCCACCCTCGTTTTGCTTATCTCCAAAGGGAACGAACTCCCCCCTCTTAGCACCTATACGATAGAGCAGATCATCCGCGAACTTATAGTAATCACCAAGACGCCTATAAACGCCCACACCGGGAATTAAATAAACCGTAGAACCATCCAGAGCCTTGGCCTCAACCGCACACAAACCCTTGACATCCTCATCAAAGAGCCTATCACGCAACATAACCCTCGCAAGATGACGATTATATGCCGTGACGTTACTAATACCCCAACCTACAAAGAACTTCTCAAAGGCCGAAGATCCACAAAGCCAACCAATACCATTCTTTCTACTAAGCGGTGACTGACTACACTTCATCCCCGCCATAAAGGAATCCTCAAACACTGCATAACTACCACCCGTGGCTACACCAACCTTGATATCCGAAACCACCGTGTCTGCATCATACTTCTCCTCACGGAACTTCGAACCAACGATATAAATTCCATTTGCCTTACATGCCTCCTCAAAATCATCCTCACAGATGACGGTGGCTCCAGAAGAAAACACAGCAACACGCTCAAAACCAAACTCTGACTTGAACCCATTGCACACTCCAATGAAATCCTTATCAAAGAACTTACCACCACTACCCGACAAGAGATTGATAATACCAACCTTATCAAACCCCACACTCTGCAGAGTTGCAATATTGCCCACAGCAGTATCACAATACTCACTCCCCGAATCAACACCTCTCGGCCATCCGGGAACAAACTCATGCCATACAGTATTTGAATAACCGCCTACACCGCGCTTACCCCAAACCACACAAAGGCGCAGAACACTATCAGCATTCGTGGCAACCTTCAAACCACTCCAAATCGTATCACTAACACCCGATATAACCGGCTCCAAATCCTCTTTAGGTCTCGCATAGGCATCCCTACCATGATGCTCATCAACCCTCGACCTATCACACATATAAAAACAACGTTCCATATGCCCCTCAACCATACCCAACACCGTGGATGGATTCTTCAAGCCGAACACATACTTGAGATATCCATCCCAAACGGAATTGGGCTTTGGAGGCTCAACGGTATAATCTAAACCAACACACTTATATAACTCACGGACAAGCTCCCACAGATATAAGCTCCGAACAGCTATGCCCCTATCTATACTCTCCTCATCGGTATCCAAGTCAACATTGAAGAAATCCCAAACACGCATAGCATCGAGCTGTGGGATACTGAAATCACCCAAAATAGTATTTTTTAAGTATTCCATATCCTACACCTCCCCAAAAATAGCCTGACACTCACAAGAGCCAGTATTCACATCCTTCCACCAACTACAACTCATATTCAAAGGCTTACCATCCCTATCAAACCCCTTGAACAAAGTCCTGTACACCGAATGAGTCTGCACAACACCACACTCCTTGCCAGTCACAAAACATCCAATATCCCGACCAGAATCATTGAAAACAGACATATCAGCACTATCACACATTGCACCGATATCACGAATCACAGAGTTAACCTTAAACGGATTCACCGGATGCCCACTATAATCGACGCACAACACACCTATATCCAGCTTGGAAAGAGGCACACCACCCTTACGCCTGCTATCAACCCTACGATAAACCAAACCACCAGAATCCTTAGGTATCTGCCTAATCCAAGCATTAGGATCTGAAGAAACCAAAGCCTCCGCATTAACAGTCTCGGCAAGCTCCGCCCACCAACAAAGGAAATCACTCGGAACATTACCCTGAACAGCCTGCTCGGCAAGACCAGCAACGAGATCATTAATCCTGCAGACATTCAGATATTCACCATTCACAACATCCCTCAAGAAATAATGAACCCTTGCCTTCTGACCAACAATATAGGCATACTGCTTCGGTACCTTACCAAACACAATGAAATCATCGGCGGCCACAACTGAAGCCTTCAAATTATCCATCTCCGCCAACTGAAAAGTCATCGGAAATCTACCACACCCAAAATACTTCGTTTCACTCCCACTGTATCCACAATCGGACTTATAGGGCACTCTCCCAGCAACCTCCAAAGAAAGCGTGAAACTCGTCGGCCCAATACCATTCTTCTTAGCCCATGCCGACAGATCCGGATCCGCAACAATATTCTTCTGTGCAACCATCCACTCATTGTTATGAAGCGTAGGGAAATACGCAATATGAAAACCCACATCTCCAGTCGAGTAATAAACCTTACGGCCAAAAGCATAACCACCAAAGGAACAACCCATATAATTCGCCCCAAGCTTGGGCACATTCTTCATGGACTCTCTCACAACACACCAATACTCATTAAACTCACCTAAAACAGGCCCTGTATGAAGCTCACAAGTATCAACCTCGGCTCCACCAGAACCCCCAAATAAATCCCGCATAAGGCCTACCAAATCCCCATCGGAAATATCCTCTGACACAGCAGTATTCCTGCCATCCAAAGCAATTGCTGTAACACACGCCATATAAAGATGACCACGAATATCAGCATGCTCGGAAAGATAACCCTCATCTATCACACTCGGATTCAAACCAAAGTTGGATAACACATTCACACGAACACTATCAGAAACACCACACTTACCAGAAACAACCTCCGGCTGCGGAACACTCACACCCCCACCCATCTTTGATGCCGCCTTCTTAAGAGATGCACACATTCCCTTGAACTTGGCAAAGGTGGGCTTGAATTCACTACTCCAATGGAAATTATCCTGCGCGGCAAACAACTGACAATACTGCATATAGGTATCCCAATACAGAACCATGACATTCTTTGCATGAAAGAACTGCTCCTGATTTGCAACCCAAGCCTCACCCAAAGCCTTCGGAAGATCTAAACACCTAAAGGTGAACACATCATAAGTAGCCTTATTTGCATAAACACCACAGGCCCTAACGAGAGGCAATATCACAGAAGCTGCCCACTCCGTATCCAAAGCCTGAAACTCCACACCAGCAAAACCCCACTCGAAAACCCTCTCACACATCTGAAGAATCTCCGTATCGGTGGGAACAACATATCCCAATCTCGTATTCGTATGCACCACAATGTATAATTTAAGTCCCATACAAACCTCCAAATGAAACAAACAAACAAAACAACCTATCATAAATACCTGTGTAACAAACACACAAAAAGAAATGGAGACTCCCAAATAAAAAGGGAGCACCCATCACTGAGTGCTCCCTCAATTTTAATCAACCAGCTATTAGGCTTCCTTAGCCTTGCGCTCCTTCTTCTCATGCTCCGGAGTAACCGAAGTATAACATCTGAGATCGGGCGCCTGCTTGCACTTATAACTCTTGGAAACCGTGATACCACGAGATGCCTTCTTAGGCGGGATCTCTTCCCAATACTCGGATGACGGAGTCCATACAAGCTGAGGCTCAGCGGACTCGGTAACATCACGATCAAAGGTTCTCATAAGATACGGCATAAGAGCTACATAAGCCTCCATGACGGATGCAACACCGTCTGCAGAATAGTCACCGTAAGGCTGACCAGCACTACCAGCGGCAAAACCGTTGGAGTAAGCATCCGCATACTCAGGCAACCAGCCCTGACCACCGAGAGTGAATCCCATCCAACCCTCTGCAATGGCTATCTTGGAAGTCTCCTTCTCCTTCTCGGCCTCCTTGAGAACGGGTACCGCACCAGTCAAATCAAGGTAGCCATTGAATACCATCGCCGGAACCTCACCGAACTCCTGCTTAAGAGCACTAAGCAGAGCATCGGGCGCCGGGGTATTGGCCTTCTTGTACTGACGCTTACCAGCACTGAAACCACTACTTCTCAAACTGAGCTTAGCGAAAGTACCGAAACGAGACATGATCTCCGCAACAAGTGCATCACCCACAGGACCATCAGCAGCCCTTGCACATGCCTCAAGCAACTCATCAAGGTCACCAGACTTAAGTCCGTTGCAACCAAGACCGAGCTTCTCACTACGAAGCCTACCACTCGACCAAGCCGTATAGTTACGCACATCCTTGGAGGTACGGATAGGAATATCCTTCGCTCCATTCACACCAGCACCATTCGGAAGATAAGGATGCGCAACATAGTGCCTCATCAAACGATATCCGAGGTTGGTAGTAAGGTAACCCGTGATGGATCCATCGGCCATCTTGTAAGAACCACCACCAACATAAGGATCGAAGTCGAAACCACCCTCGCCTTCAACCTGACCGAAGAACTTCTCGGAGTTGAAATTAACAGCATTGGTCTCAACCGGCTCGCGGAAGGCAACATCCTTACCAAAATAGGTAAGCCCAGACTCCTCTGTGACACCATCAAAGGCACCAACACCCTCCTGCCACTTGCCTACAGCCTTATCAAAGGCGGTAACAGTCTCAAAGGCAGCGGGCGCAGCCTCACCACCAGCAGCACCATCAGACACATTTGCATCCCCAAAAGGAACACCATCATCGGGTGCAGAATCGTTGCCCTGAGTACCAGCACTCATAAGGCCCATAAGGTCGTTCATATCAACCGCAGTACCAGAAAGGTTCAAAGCACCTGCCTTGGCACCACTGATGAACATACCCATCTTACGCATCTTGTCCAAGGTAGCATCATCGAAATCCTTATGCTCCCAAGGCACGGAATCAGCCTTCTGACCATCCTTACCAGACAGGTAATAAACAGTACCACCGTCCTTGGTAAGATGCTTAACAGAGAAACCATCAAGAACTACGGGCAAGGAATAAGTTCCAGCCGCCGGGATGGTAAGCTTCGAACAAACAGCCCCGCTGCGATCCAAGAACTCAACCTCATACGCCAAGTCTCTCTCACCGTCATATGCGGCATCGGCACTCTGCGCACGCGAGAATCTCTTAACAACACGCCCCTTCACAGCCGTGAACATGGAGAATCCACCAGACTGTATAACCGCCTGAAGATCACCACCAGCCTCCAACTGTGCATCGGCATTCTTGGAAGCCACGAACATCTTAACCGGCTCCCCAACACGCATCTGATGCGCTCTCAACGCTCTCGGATCCAAATACTCCGAATCCGGGATGTAATAACTGTTCCTACCCAGATCCTTGGAAATACCACGCATATTGGCATCAGGCACAAGCATTCCATTACCTGCATTGCCAACAACAAAGGCACCCCAAGACCTCGTAAGACCAGATCTCAAGAACAATCCACCGAGCTTAAGGCCCGGCACCAATGTCATCAACTTAGCATTATCAGCCATAATAAACCTCCTTAAAAGTATATAGATATGATGAACATATATCACATTGCCACAACAGAAATACCAACCGAAAACCTTTGAAAAAACTTATACAACTATTTGGAGAAATCATACTCCCAAGACTCCACCTCTGATAAATCACCACGAAAACGATGCGTACAATCACTATATGAACCATTTGCCCAAGCCACATTAATACTTAAGTAACCACTAAGCCAAAAACATAACCCATAATTATCCAACCTACGTGACTCAGCATCATCCATATAAGCATATGTAGGAGTACGAGACTCCATTTCATGTACAGTGCTCAAATCTATAGGACACTTACAACCCCGATAGCCCTTCCCCGGACTATAAAAACGATCAAAAGGTAACAACACTAAATAATCATCCACCACACAATAAACTCCTAACCCCTCTAACCACAAAACAAAGGGAATACCCCTAAAATTCCTATAACAAGCCGCCCTCACACCATCCGGATAATAAAACTTGAATAAATCCATAGTAATACGCCGTTGCCCAAGCAAAGGTGTCTCAATGAAGCCACACATCTCAGTCACATCTGTATCAATTACACCCAAAGGTGTACCCTCCACCTTAAGCTGTGCAGCAACCTCCCGCTTCAGAGTCTGTGAATCATAGTGCATCACGCTCCATTCCCGCAAGGACTCCTTTTTCTTAAACCAAGAATCCACCACTCCACATAACCCAAAATAAGAACCTGAATCTCGATAATCTCGATAATAACGACTTTCCCAATCAAAATATGAAAAGAACACACCATGCAAGAGATAAATATTACTCTCACGAAGCTCATTACATAAATCCGTAAAGTCCCCCTCAACAAAAATATGAGGCTCAACATATCCCATATAATCATGATTCCAATCATGATGATGTACGAGAAATGTATTGGCACAGTACACATACAACCTTGTTGGCTCACCTGAAAACCCAGTATTAAGATATGTCGGGCTCTTCACCAACGATATAAATTTATCCCGCATTTCAAAATCAAACAAATCATAATCGAGAGCTAAAAACCGAACCCCTAAAAACATCTGCAATAATAAACCTAACATACCATCCGCCCGGTCAACAGGTTTAAACATTTGATATCTGGCCTCGTAAACCTTGGTAAAAAGTGCATCAAGCGTATCACACCCCGAAAGCGAAGATTGATTAAGCACCCCCCAAGATGAATGAATCTCAAAATCCCGAAATCTTGATGCACCTAAACAGAGCTTACTCCAACCTACCGCCGAGAGCTTCGTCATGGTCCTTTCACACCGATACGAGAAAAACCACTTTGAATAATATAAAAGCCTCAAAAAGGCCCACTCATAGTCATCAGCACAAAACTCTCTACGCACATCACCACAATCACGCGCAAAATCCGCCCATAAGAGAGCCTTCTCAATAAACCACCCATAGCCGACACCACGTGGCAAGACATCAACACCCAAACGCTGACTCACATACTCTAAAAACCCACAAAGCCATGAAAGCTGCCTCCCACACTCCGCGGAATCACCACACCTCTCATCATGCAAGGCCTCGTGTAAAAAATCCTGTACACATACACCCCCAAAGAGTTCCTTAGCACAAGCATAAACCGACTCAGCATCATCCCCACAATGGAACTCCTTCCCATGATTCGTGGTCTCCACAAGACACGCCATACGCACATGCTCACACAAATGGGAATCCTCACGTAACTTATCAACAGAAAGCGAAGATAAATCTATTCCAAACGCATCCTTAACACTCCACCCCATAACCTGACCTCCAAAAAACTCATACAACTATTTAAGAAAGATACTTATCAAACACCGACATGTCACCTGTGAAAGTGAATTCATCATCCCAATGAATATAAGACTTAAACGTCAAAACATAGGGCAACTTCTCAATTGCACGACCGTCTTCAAATTTCCTCCGGTGGATATAAGCATTAAACATCAGCCCATCTACCTCAACAAAGACACACTTCATCTCACAAATATGACTATCAGAATGTCTAAATGTACTCACAAGACTCTTCAGATCCAAGGTGGTTAACTGTGATCGATAAGCCTCATTACAACAATCCAAACTCGAATCAGAAATCGAACTCGCCATGGTATCATCACAATTAGAAGGATCACCCGGACAATTACCAACCTCAAAACGAACAGGATCAACCGCCATAAAATAGTCTTCTACAACGTAGTAAACCCCAACATCATCTATATACACAATAAAAGGTAAGCCTCGAATATTACGCTTGACGTGCATCTTGATACCATTAGGAAATTCCCGAATCAAATCCCCCGGATAAACACGCCTACACAAGGCAAACATAGAACTCCTCTCAAGATTCAACATAACATCCTCTGCAAAACCAACAAAATGACCTCCCTCTAACTTCAACTCAGCCTTAATATCCCTCTGTAAATCAGACTGAACATACTCAAAGACATCCCCATCCCGCAAAAAGGTTTTCCAACCCTTATCCACAAGATGAGACTCTAAGGCCATACGCCCTCCATCAACCGCTATACGAGCACCCTCCTCAACACACAGCACACATGTAGGTTCCCCAACATCAACAAACCCAAAATCGGTATGTACATATGCAAACTCATGAAAGAAATTACTATCCGTAATCGAATCTAAATAGTCGTAAACCTCGGCATCAAAAGTATCCCCCACAAGCACGAATCGCAAGTTATACACCACACTCACAAGCGCACCCAGACAATTAAAGAATTCACCAGAATATACTTCATTAATATCCACTAACCCCCGCATGTATTCAGTACACAAATAATAAAGATCCCCCTCTAAAGGTCGTTTAGAATCATCAAGCCCCAAAAAAGCCCCCCGATTCAATCCCCAACACCAGTATAACCTCGAAAGCTCACGCGGAAATAGGCCAAGATGCAACTTACATCTCTCCACCCCAGATACATCAAACTTTATTAAATGTGTATCACCATTAAGTCTCTCACGCCCACAAGGTATTGTATGAAACGCAGGCCAAACCGAAGAAACACAGTACACCCCAGTAAAATGATGACTTATAAGAAATGAAAGAATCTCTTCGGCATAAGCATCATCATAAACATGAAAGTCAGGTCCACAATGTGGTCCAGACTTCACCTGAGAATCCCTACGATACGTATCTAAATTCGTAAACAAGCGTATACAATGCTTCTGTCCTCTACCCCATATCGGTGACACCACACTATACAACCAATCCGCAGTAACAAAATTTGGCAGAGACTCAATACCAAAACGCTTGCCCACATATCTTAAAAACCAAAAAAGATATTTGTATGACACCCCATCATTAGCAAAACGAGCATCAGACTCAATCCTATCCCATGCCGCATCCAAACCCAACGGAACAACCTCAACAGAATCAGCACCCCCAGCATGAGCCTCCCCAACTCCAAAAAGCTCAACCGCACACTTAAACACAGCATCCGGGGTATCCTCAAGAACCGCATGACTACCACGATTGGTTAACTCCGCAAGGCATGCCATATACAAATGTTCACGTAAGGCAGAATCACTCCCCAAAGCATCCACCGTGACACCACTCATATTCACTCCAAAAGAATCCTTAACACTCTGTCCCATAACCAAACCTCCTAAGCCTTAATATGCCCCACGGCACCTCACAAACTCCATCCACTTATACACAGCCGGGAAATACCCACGCAGATACTGAAGCGTCTCACAGTACAAAGCATCGTTCCCATACAATGCGATATGTGCCAGCTTTGGCTCCAAGGCCGTTGCTAACCTCTTACACTCAGACTCCAACTTGGATAAATCCTGACATCTCATACCCGACTTGCACTTATGATGTAAACCCCAATTAGGGCTGCAGAGATTCTGATAATCCAAACTCATCACACCAGTCGTGCAACTAAAAACCCGACGCAAATAACCATCCAGACTCCTAAGCTGATCCAACTTCGGAGACCTCTTACGATCCTTACAAATCATACAAAGCTGATTCCCTTGAAACACTACACCTACCTCCTAAAAACCACAATTATGAACAACCTCATCGGTAATATCACCCAGCATCATGCCCTTACCAACAGACACCCACACGACCTCCCTGCCATATGATGACTCCCACTCCGCAATGCTACCCGCCAAGTAGTAATACACATCCACAGAGTCCCTGCGCAGCACCCCAATATCGGTTGAAACACAAAGCAAATCATCAAACCTATACATGCCATAAGCCCTAATACGAGGTAAATGAGTCTCATACACGAAACCATCCACATACACATGCTCAAGGTACTGATGACCTACCTGCTTCCCATACTCGGCCAAGGTAATATCATCCTTATGCCGCTGCCTCAAGAGTTGCAGATACTCAATACAATTAACACCCGAACAACACAGAACACCCCACTTACCTCTCATAAGAGTTGTGCCACCCGGATAATCCGTAGCCTCTAAACCCAAGGCCCTCTGAATCCAATGGAAAGCCCTCAAATCAATATCCGGCTCAGCCACAATCATCACGCCATACAACCGAAAGTCCTCTGCATCCGTGAAACCACATGCGGAATAAACCGATACCAAATCACGCCAATGCACAAGGGCACCAACCTCGATATTGGCCTCTTTAAGACTAACACCCCTGCACATACCCGCAATACAATCAAGTCCCACAATACCCCTAAAATCAAACAATCCAAAAGTCTTACTCCACCGGGAAAAGATTACCTCAATATCATCCACAACATCGGAATCCTCAGCAAATGCACGAAGAAGATCCGGCAGATATGAGTGACTCGGTCCATACACCAACTCCATCCACGGCGCATCCTCCCGCATGCAGGCACTAAAATCATAGTTATGCACCTTATCCTCCGACAAAGCATGCAAACCCAATAACCAAGGGGAATTCCAACTCACCTTCTGAAAGTCCTTAGATTGTGACTTCAACGTATACATTTGAACCCAAAAGTCATTCCAATGTGAAAAACCGAGCCTATCATAAAACAAAGCCTCGAAGTCCCAATAATTCCAATGATCAATCCAACTACGAAACATCTCAAACTGGCCATCACCTACACCATCCAACCCCAAATCTACATACTCGGAAGATGTACCCATAAGATAAGATGTCACATAAACATTAAAAGCTCCACCGGAGTTAGGTACACAGACACAACCCCGGTTAAACAACTGTTCGGGATACAGAGTAAAATCGGTACTACTCCTATCAAGAAACATCGTACACCTCACAATGGTATTGCGAACACACTTACGGATAAAACTCCCCAGTCCCTTCGAATCCCTCAACATAAGCCATGAGCTGATAAAAGAAGCCCTCTGACGCTCATTATAACCAGCATCCAAACTATACTTAAGCCCCGTGATACCACTCCAAAGAATCAAGAGATCCATACGACTCAAACTATATAAAAACTCTGTCAGCTCCGATGCCGTACCAAAGAAAAAGGGCTTACGCTTATAAGAATCCCCAACACGGATACCACCATAGTTGGCAAACATATACAACTTGTCAAACCAAACATGAACCGGCACAAGCTCACCATTGAATAAACATGCAACCTCAGCCGGGGGATACTCCACATCAAGACACCGCTGAGCCCAACAACCACTCTGATCATCAAAAAAGGAATTAAACAAAGACTTCAAATTCGACTCGGAGTCCCCTACGGGCTTACAGTTAAAAAATGCTGACTTATATGGTGATGACACAATATCACCAGAATCATCATTGACCAACGAGAAATAGGGCTCCCCCGTAATATCATCCACACAGATTAGATGACTCAAACACTTAAGCAAATCAACAACACCAATATCACTGATGTCGACCTTACGTCTCACACCCCAAGAACACTTCGACAAATTAAAATTAAGCTCCCACAACCTACCCAAGGACTTGCAAAGATCCAAAAGTTCATAGATGTCGTAAGCCTTCAAAGACCTCTCACCAAAAATCTCAACGAGCTTATCACGCACCTTGGCCAAGTCAAGAACCTTACCACTATCCTTCGGGTACTCACCAATCACGGGCAGCTTCTGCTGTGCATCAACAAAACACCCACCACGCAACTCGACAAACCCAAAACTCTTGCGTAAAAATGTACCCGAACAACCAACCATACCAAGTCGGACAGAACGGTATTCACTCAGACTATACACACTCAATCCTCCTCACTACACCATGAAATCAACTTTGAACGCTTCATACCCTTAAGGGTACCAGACACAAAATGTCTCTTTATCTGGTCACCAAACACGGCCGCCTCCTCATCTCGGGTACCAGCACAAACCCATATAAAGGTATCATCATCCTCATGACGAACCACACCATAATAATCCGTCCGAATATAATATTCATCCCCAGACTTGAAGCAACAGTCCACACTAATCTCACCCAAACATAATGGACTCACAACCCCAGCCCAATCTACATAGGGTAAACGACTCCCCATAGCCTTCAAGGTTTCCCCAAGACTCAAATTCGGACTCGCATTAACCCACGCTGAAAGCACCATCTTAAGGTCAAAAGGAAGAATCAAAAACTTAACCAAAGTCTCCGCATGCCTACCAACCCCAGTGGTCACAGCCTTATAAACACCAGTCTCACGATAACCCCTATACTTATCCACATCCACATCAAGAAGATTAAAAATACCATCAAACACGGCATCCGTACAAGACTTATCAATGATGATAATGAGATCCGTAGTATGCACCTTATCCCCAACCTTAAAACCACGCTTAATCAAAAGATTAAGGAAATCCGTATAATAAATAAAATGCCAAGAACTATCACTGAAAACAGAAACCTCCCAATCATATCCTTCGGTATCATAGCCCGTGATACGCACAGCATCCATAAAATCATCATCATCAAACTTAAGGGAAATATCACACCCTGAAAGAAACTTCGGGTTCCCCGTGTAGTAATGACATAAGTCACCAAGCTCCTTGGTTTGTAACTGACCATTGTATAAGTTCCAATGAACACTGTTACCAATCTGTGCCTCCCAAGTCGGTTTAAACTCGGCAAACTTAGCCTTGGTCCAACGCCCAAACAAATCCTCACGCTCACAGAACTCAACGAATTGAGCATAATCCGAGGTCAACTCAACCTCCCTCAAACAATCAATACCCATATCAAGAACCAAATCATCCGCATAAGCTGAAACACCCTTGAATATCTCACCTATACGTCCCCAAGAACTCACCGAATGCCGAGAGCCATCATCCAAAATAATCCCATCAAACAAATTCGGATTCTGAGTAAAACCTATAAGGTCATGCGCATACACCGCATACCCCATAGGTGTAGGATACACAGCCCAACCACGCCTACTATCAGCATTCCCAAAAAGAGTGGAATCGGACAAAACATAATTAGTGCCAGTGACACAAACAAATGTCATATAGAAAAGAGTATTACGAATCATACTTCGACACCAATCCCCAAGCGGCCCCTCCAAAAAGATTCCAGTATGTAACATATCCGCCTCTGCACCAACCGTCAACTTATAAAGCGCAAGCAAGTCATACAAAGATAAGGAATCAAAATACTCTGCAAAACTCTCCTCATCACCAAACCAACAAAGGGCACGCCCACGCAGATATAACTTACTATCAATCCGATACAAACTATACTCAGTGGCATCATTACCCTTCACATCCAAAAATGAAAACTTAGGCAAATTCCCACTTCCATAACACGAACCATTAAGACTACAACTCCAGTCCGCACCATCCTGCACGCTACGCACCCTGCGCTCCAGCTCAACCTTATCATGATCCCTTCGCGCCGGCACACCATCATACACGGAGCCCTGACGCCTCAAAACACGCTCAACCTCATCCATCCCTGTTGCCGTCAGATTCACAGAACTCACATCCGTCTCAAGCGTCCAAGGCATCTCAATCCCCAAGGCCCCCGCAACATCAGATAACTCCTTGAGTGTATAAGACTTCACCGACTCCTCTCCAAAAAGCTTGACCAGCTCCTTATAACCCTCCTCATTTGTATACCTTAAATCAGAAAACGGTAACGCCTGCCCAGCACGCAAAAGGAAATGGGAACGTAGATAACACCCCCCAAACCGTGTGGGCATATGAGTCGTTAAATCCACAAGAACAAGCTTACCATCCACCCCCGGAAACCCCATAAGATCAGCATAATCATAAACACGCTTATCATCACCATCAGTATATAAGTTACGAAGATTCCGCCTCCATTCATTCACAGTATCGAGACTCAATGCCTCCAATAAAGGCACCCCACAAACACTGATATCGGTAAAGTTCTTCTGACATACATTCAAGGTAACAATATCATCAAAATGTAAAACATCCGATTGAACATTCAACTTAAGCCCAATTCCGGGATATTCATAACTACCCCAATAGTCATTCAAAAAAAGTGCAACCTTAAAATTACGATCAGTCTTACCGAAGTAATCAAAACACATCCAATAGTCATTATCATACCACATACATGAACCTCCTAAACAAACACAAAGGGCTCCTACTGTAAATACCCAGTAAGAGCCCAATGAAAAATAGATAAAACCTATGTAAGTTTACTGAAACAATGCCTCCAACTTCGATAACCTCACCGAACTAAGTGAACCCGACAAGGGAACAACCTCCAGATCATCCAACTTATCCACACCGAAAAACTCTGAAATCCCAGAGAGGTCACACACTCGTAAGAAACTATAATCACCATCACACCTTACAATGAAATGCATCTTATCCTCAAACACCTCCAAGAAATAAGCATCATTAAATTTGAATGCACCCTGCCCAATCTTAATCTTGCCCAAAGCCATCGGAGATACATTGCCCACAGCATCAACAAGATGTAACAAACCACGAAGATACACCTTACGCAGCACATCAAACAAAGTCTTCTCCGGGGCCGTATCATGCCAACGCCTGAAAGCAAGACGAGTATCAAACGGCAGATAAAGGAAAGCCTGCGTCTCCACTGCCTTGCCACCCTCGAACATAGCATCCAGATCATCCTCACTCCCAAGCATAGTCTTCAACCCAGCTCGAACAGCCTCCGATGCCGAGGCATCCAAAATTACACGCCCCCTACACTTGACACGCTCCCCTGCAACAAACCCATGAGCCACCAAACACTTGAGAAGATCCACATAGAACACATAGTAACTATCATGATTACTCCAAGTATCCGCCATAACCGCCCAGTCATACTCCAAGCCTAATCCACGCAGGTCATACAACAAACAATCAGTATTACGCTCCGACTCCACGAAGAAATACACATTCGCCGGTACAGAACCTAAATAATAGCGCACAATCTCCTTAACCATGATGTACCAATTCTTCGGGCGCTCACTATACCATATACCCGTATAATCCTTGGTCTCCACACACGCACCAGCCCATGCAGAATATCCAATATCCTGACTCAAAACCCAATCCCATATCTTAACACGATCCCTATAGCGCTCCATAACGCGATTGGCCTTCATGTAATCCCACACAGCCTTATACTCCGGATCCCAATCAATAAGCTGTGCAGCCTTCTCAGAGATGTAGGCAAAGTCATCCATGCTATAAAGCACATGCCGCAACAGCTTATTATCATCAAACAGATTCACATAATCATTATAAAAACTATGTCTATCCACGCTATCCACATCGAACAGGCAATCCCTCAACTGATCCACATCCGACGCCTTAACACTACCAATAGGATAATCATTAATCGCAACCGTCCAATTACCCTCAGCGTTGTAGAAAAACTTATCACGGGAAGAACTCACGCGCTCCAAGAAGGACTCACCAACACAGAAAACCTGATAGAAGATGGAATTCCTCATCAACTTGCGCACAGCATCCCCAAAACAGCCCTCCAAAAATGCAAACCCGGATACCACCGCCCAAGCCTTAAACTCCCCACACTTTAAGGCCGAGAATACAGCACACAACTCAAACGGCGTAAGCGTATCCAACCACGCCCGCAAAGATGCCTCATCACCAACCCAGAATCCCTCACACATGCTATTATAATAGTCAGCATGCGCAAGAAAAAACTTATCAGTAACACCAATATCCAAAGCTAATCGCTTCCAATGACGCGCATTACAGTCAAAGCCTATACAACAAAAATCAAAATCAGTTGACACCTTAACCCCAACATTGTACGGAGTATAAAAGTTATCCTTCTTCTCCCATGTTCTCACACCCCTAAAAACATAATCACCATTGAACTCTATAACATTGGCCCACAAGGCCTCCACAAGATTGCCAACACTCCTCTTGCTAATTGGCAAGGTATCAAACTCAGCAGACTCACCAATCCGTAACCCCAACAACCTTGCAACAACAAGAAGCTCGGCATCACTATATTTTGTACAACTATCCGAATCAAAGAACTTATTAAAATTCCAAAGGTCCGACTTAAAGCATTCACTACTCATGAGCAAATTATCAGCAGAATCTGATACCACCGCTCGACCTTCAAAACCCAACTTCCCCAAACGCTCACTGATCATATACCAATGCTTATCCCCAAGCTTGCCCTCACCCCACTTTCCACCTATACCAAGCAACGGCACATCAAGATCCCCCAATGCAGCGAAACCCACAGATGACGACATAACCTCCAAATTAAAATATTTATAGACGAGATCATTATGCTCTGAAGTATCAAAAAAGTGATTCGGATAAATGATATTCATACAGAAACCTCCAAAAATAAAAAGACTCCCACTGCATAAAATACAATGGGAGTCTTAATAAAAAGGTATGTAACTAATTACCAGTCATCCTCAAAGTGACCATCCCGCCATAAGCAGTCCCCATGATCCCAATCCTTACCAGCATAAATGCCACCCTTGAAATCTACCGGGGGGAACAAGCTGAACAACACAGACTTGAACACACCCATCTGCAAACAGAATGAACCCACAAGAGCATACAGACTCTTAAAACGAGCCAACTCCAAGGTCCTACCAGTCTCACTCAAGGACAAACATCCACAGAAAGCATCGAAATCATAATCCAAGTTCCCACTAAAGAGAACACTCTTAAACACCCTGAAATATTCATCCACACTACAACGAACTTCGGGATTCTCAAATGAACCATAAGCCCCCAAGAGCTCATGCATAAACAAAACAACCCCCAAAACATCGTCGTGTAACCTTTCATCAATAATTAAAATATCCCCATCCGGATTTGCAGCCAACCAAGAACCAACCTTGAGAAAGTCCATGCAATCCGTAACATCAAATCTTGCACCCATATCAGATACCCCACATACACTATATAATCAAACCACGAAATAAGTGCATTATCGTATCCACCTGCCAACCATTACCAACCTCATGATAAGCCTCCGTCTTACAAACTACGGAAGATGCATAACCATCCGGCAAGCCCATACAACGCTCACACTCAAGTGGTGTTACAAACCTCAACCCATACACATCTTCAATACCGAAAAATCGATTCGACATACCACAACCCTTACTCATCGTGGCAACGATAACCGGCAGCTTATCAAAATCCTCAATTATCTTGAACTCATTACCCGTCTTCTTCGAATGACGAGCAATCCAATCAAGCATCTTCTCCGAATAATAAAATCCACTATCCTTCGGAACACCCCGCTCACGAATGTCCCCAAAGGTTATGCCCCTATCCTGCAGAGGCCCCGCATACGGAAGATTAGTCCAATAGAACCTCTTCCTCGGCGCCGCCGAAACAAGAGCTGACTCCAAATAAAAAGGCTCAACACCCAATAACTCGGAAATCTTATCCCTCCAAACACTCGGCATCTGCACATTCTCCAACATGAAGTATCGAGGCTTAACCTCCTCCAAAACACGAACATACTCCATAACAAGAGCACTTCTCGGATCATCGAAATTCTTACGCTGGCCCGCTCTTGAGAATCCTTGACATGGACTTCCACCAATTAGTAGGTCCACCCGACCAGCGAAATCAGAACCCTTGACACCACATACATCCCCCAACTCAACAGTATCGGGATAATTATGTGTGGCAACCTTAATGGCAGCCTTATCTATCTCACTCGCATAATATTCATCAACGTGGATCCCCAGCCTATCAAGGGCAACACGACCACACGAAATCCCGTCAAACAACGATAAAACAACCATACATAACCTCAACAATCCTGAACAATACTCAAAATATTAAACACCGTAATATCCCCAACCGGCGCCTCCCTAACGAGCTTCTCACAACAATGCTCACGCACCGCCTTCTCCGTAACACCCGTATCATTCGACTCCTTAAACACCCTCACCGGGATTCTACCCGACATGGAATTAACCCTCGACACGGGCAACACACGATTGGAGATGAAATTATCAATGGCCTGCTTGGAAGCCTCCTCACCAAGCCAATAACGAACAAACTGTCTAACTCCGCCACCCTTCTTACATCCGAAACAATAGAAACTATCAGTATCGGGATAATACTTAAATGACGGCCCCGACTCCATATGGAACGGACAGCAGCACATATTGCCCCTAAGCTCAATCCCCAGACTTTGCATTAACTCCAAGAGCAACGTCATCACCTCCATTGAAGATACAATGGATACCACCAAGATCCACATCCTTAAGGATTGCAGTACCATCAGCACACAAGCTCTGAACCGCATCCTTGATGAACCCTGCATCGATCATTGCACCACACTCAACAACAAGGGTGAACTCCTTACCAGACAATCTCGAAAGCAAAAGCTCAAATATATCCTGCACGGACATATAGAGAACCACTACGAAAGAATGACCACGACCACAAGGTTCCGAAGCCGTAACGGAACGCTTGTGAGCAAGAACATAATCCGTATGCCTACGCTTCATCACACGCAAGCGGCTACAAGCCTCCAAGAACTTACCCTGAACATCAGACTCCAAGGACTTGTAATACTCACCCTCCTGAATCTGATTATCTGAAAGAGAACTAAGTCTCATCGCATTCTCCAAGAAACCACGCCACTCCTTACCAAGGCTCTCACGATAGTCATCACACACATGCATTGACTCACGAAGATAGTTATTGGTCTCATCCTTGAACTCATCCTCGGATACATCGTACAGCGTCAAAACATATGTGAGATCCGACGCACCCTGTCCGATGGTAAACTCCCCCCAAAGCGCATCGAAATCCCCATCATCGACTAACCCACACAACACATCACACACCTTTGATTTAGCCATAATTACATACCTCCATACCTATAAAGTGCTAAATAACTAAGCACAAAGCAAATATCACCCAAAACCCTCCAAATCAAACGGCCCACAACAGCCTTATATGCAATGCCAGCCTTAGCGAGCAACCCGTTATGACCAGCGCCACGCAACACACCCAAAAGCAAAACGATGAAACCCATAATAGGAATACTGCAGAGCAGCTCCACAAGTAAACTTCTCACCACAGATCCATCCTCATCCCTCGCGGAAACAAAAGGCTCCACAGCCACCGGCTGCTGCTCAACAGTATCGTTAATAACCGGCTCCGCTACGGGCGTATCAGACTTGATGTTGGATAACTTTCCACCACAGTGCGTACACACCGCTGACTTCGCCTGCATCTCAGTCTGAAAACGAAACCCCTTCTTACAAGCTAAGCAATAACCAACCCACATAACCTAACTCCTCCTACCATCTACAACTCAGACGCTCAATACCGCCCGAATTAGCATTCACTGTTATCTCAGTCTTAATACCAGAAACCTCCCAAGAAATCACGGTAAGATCCCCGGCCTGTGACATTGTATAAGTACCTCTCGTACCAAACACCTCCAAGAGCGAATTCAAACGCCACTCGGAAATGCCTCGTTTAAGAAAATAGAAACCAACCTCGGATTCCGTAACAGAATCGGGATTTTGAACATCGAAATCATCCTCTGTAGGCGCCGTAACCACAGCATCGGGTGTGCCAGTATCCTCCGGCTCCCCAGTATCTGCCTCATCCGGCTCCTCAGTATCCTCCACATCTGACTCCTCGGCATCCTCCACATCCGACTCCTCATCAGAATCCTCGGCATCAGCTACCAACAGAGCATCAGCGGATACACCATCATCCGCAGTATTATCAGAAGCTGAACCAACACCCAAGGCGGCCTCAAAGACATCCTCCGTAACCTCTTCACCGGACTCAACCTCGTAGTAGTGATAAACACCATCCTCAAGCACCTTACGATAGTGCTTACCACCAGTAGAGGCAATGGCAGCATCCGCCGTCTGATACTGCTGACCTTCGGGCTTAATACCAGTGATACCACCAGCACTCTGAACACGATTATCGAAATCATAACCAAAGGCCTTAAGAGAACCCAAGGCGGTAACACCATCACCCTTATAGAGCACATCCAAAGTGGTATCGTTATTATGCATACTGATGGTCAGAACCACACCATTCTTCAACACATTATTCAAATCGGGTACCACACCATTCTGCATACCCCAATTGGTAACCTCCCAACCAGCGGATTGCATATCCTTCAAGGCAATACCACCAAGGTCATAGTAGTTACCATCCACACCAACAGTCCAAGGCAGCACATTATCCGAGGTGCCACCGTGAACACCATCACCTACACCAAACAAGTAATCATGACTACCCGCAGAAGCCACACCCGCATAGTGCTGTGAATAGTCAAAACCTGTATAACCAAACCCAGTAAAGACATTGCTCACACGGGTATAATCCCAACGATATAAGGTCCAAATACAACCCGTACCATCCGTGGTCGTAATCAGATTAAGCAGATAATCCAACCCAGCCGCGGAATCACGATATTTGTAATTGCCCCCACCACTTGACATAAAGGATACCGGATCATACCCACAGGCCTCCAAAACCATAGTCTTGTAATTGTCACCACTCGCAGAGGTAATGAACCCAGTAGTGACACTATGAGTATCCCCCCAAGTAAAACTCAAATACTCACCATCTCCAACAGCATCCAGCCCCCAAACACCCGATACCTTGGATTCCTCGGGCATAACGAGCACTGTATCACCCTTCATAACCACACAATCGGTCAAATCAAGGGAACTTCCCAGCCTACCGAAACCAATATCACAATTTACAGTCACCCTTGAGACCTCTGTGACCGATTTCTGGCCCGATATTGCCGTATACCCATAAATACCACCCAAGAGACCACTAATCGGCCCCTGTGCGGCCATCCACAACCACAAAAACAAGGAGAATAACAACTTCATGATCAAACCTCCATAAAAATCCACACATAAGTGCCCAAACCCTCAAATTTGAGCACCTGTGACAACCTAAAAGGCCATCCCACAATGAAATACAAAGTGGAACGGCCCTAAATCACAGAATATGAAATTTACACTCCTAACACAAGAGCCCCTTGCCATAATTACCCAGCATATCGCGGGCAAGACCACCAGAAACCACAACAGGTACCCTCTTGCCATCCTGAATGTCCCAGTAAGCCGCGAGAGGACTATCATCCGTAAGAACCGGCTGCTTCAACCCATCAAGATGGATGGACTCACGGATAAGGTCATCCAAACGAGCAGTAAAGGTATACCTATCACGCCCCTCGGCAGCACCCTTACGGGCTAACAGAACCCTCATGAACTCAACCACATTACGGACATAGAACAGAACATCACCAGTCTCATCGATACGGTAACACCAATAACCCGTAACAGCATCCAAGAACACCGATACAGAAACATAACCATCCGTACCAACTCCGGGAACACCAACCCTATGATTAAAGGCTGTGCGACACCTGTCATCCTTAAATGCGATGAACCTGCTCAATGCGGAATTACCAAGATCGGGTTTCATATGAAGCCCTGTAAAGGCCCCCGCATGATCCCCATAACTTGCACGAATACCAAGGATCTCACTCTTCAAACTCGTGACATCGGACTCCGATGACTCAAAAGGCATGAAACTCAAATAACAACGGATGAGCTTACCAGCGGTATCGTACACCTTATAAGCGTAGGTACCATTACCCAACCTAACTGCAGCACCACCAGACGCCGCCATACGATTCTCGGAAGCATACACTATCAAGGTATTACCATCATCCAAAGTGTTACGAGAGTTCTCCGTACCCACAACCTTACGGTCCGGCTCCGCCAACATTAGATATTCGCCAACCAAACCATCCAAGGTAGCAACTGTCCAACCAGTACCACCATTAGAACCACCATACAAGGCTATCGTATGCATCGACGACGCAACTCCAGCAGTGCCCTTAACGGGCGCTGTCCCAAGCTTCATAAGAGCCTTCGTAAGCTCCCCATTATTGCGAGAGTGAATGCCATTATTAAGGGAATTCAAACCATCAGCACCCTGAACCATACTCGTTACGAACCAGCCATCACTCTGTGAGATGCATCTCCAGCCCGAAAAACTAAGCACGGGCAATGTAACCAGATACTCCTCGGATCCAGCAACACCACACACGATACCCTCACGCACATACGCACTTATGAGATTTGCGAACTCATCATCGGTGAGATTCATGTTAAGTGCATGATAACCATCGTGGACACCATCACCCAAACCAAAGAACGGAACACGCAACCCCTTAACATCAAAGAACGGAACATCCGCCGCCTTGGAAATTAACGTCTGCGAACCCTGACCGGCTGAACCTGATCCATCTCCCAATGAATCCTTAAGTACCCTGCGAGAATCAGCATAAGACAAAACATACAAATCACCATCTTTAGCACCTCCATAATTCCAGAATCCCCAAACAGGCTCATCAACCCCATTCGGATCATCATTCAAAACAGTTAACACCACATATCTAAGACAAATCCCAAAAGCTGTGATGGAAGTCAACGCGGTATCAGCCACCTCCAAAGAAACAGACGAACCATCACGCGACTTCAGCTTATAGATATAAGTCTCTGTATCAACGGAATACAAATTATTAGAGTCATGATCATCACGGAAGGCCTCGATGACATCCACATCAAGCTTATGATGTTCCATCTCCGTAAGACCACCCACAAGATAAGAAAGCCTCGTGGCACCAATCGGATCCTCAAACACGGCCCCGGAATAATCTCCAAGAACCCCAGCATCCAAACCAGTAACAGTATCAATAGTCAAAGGCTTCTGCTCCGCAAGCAATGAGGCAACACCATTAGCATACATATCAAGGCCAGACCTACACATCGTCTCCAGATCACTGAGCTTTGATGCCTCGGCAGCACAAACCATGCCCCAAAGAACTGACAAATCCCTAACACCACTCTCGATATGGGTGTGACCTCCCGGAATACGACCATTGCAAACGATATCAACCGGGGTATTGATATGCACACAGAACTCCACATTACTGAGGTTACCAACAAAGACTCCTCGGTCCGCAGAGACCTCCATAGGACGAAGAACTACCTTCAGCTTATCATCCGTACCACCACCGGTAACACAATCAAACAAGGCTCCACCCAAACTCAAAGGAACGTCATCCTTACCGATGACAATCTCAACATCAGAGAATCGGTCATTCCTAAACACACCACGGGCAAGATACTTACAAATTGGCATGTTGCCTACAGAAATAACACCATCAACGGATCCAAGCCCATCCGCATTGATCTCCTCAATAAGGCTACCATCAAGGGTAAGGGATGACACCTTCACACCCCTAAAGGAATTCTGACCAACCTTAGCGGCATGAACATCAAGAACCGCACCATCCGTACGGAATACACAATCCCTAAAGGCATTAGAACCTACCTGCTGACACTCAACCCTCAAGTTCTCCTGCCTAAACTTACAAAATCTGAAGGCATAGTTCTCAATGATGAGATCCTTGGTCCCAACCGGGAATCTAAAATCAAGGAACTCACAACCCTCAAAGAACTTACTGCCGATGAAATCAAGATTGACACACGCTGACAAGTCCACATAGCCCAAACTATGAGAACTTGTAAAACCAACGGAAGCCGCTGCATCAGAAGCCAAGGTATGAGAATACAACTTATGTAAGTTGCTACCAAACACAACCCCGGCAACCTTATCAATGTCAGCCCCAAGGCTGCTACCAATACCAAACCCAGTAACACGATAAGTCTTACCCTTCTCGGTATAGGTATTAGGCACATTCAAGATACCCGCAGAGGCATCATTTACTGTGTTAACCCCAACCAAAAGCAAGGTACACTCATCCGTATTCACGGGATCCGCCAAAACCTTGTACTTATCACCACACGGCTCCAAAACGGATGTGAACGCCGCTACACCAGAACTACCAACTCCACCGGCACCACTAACATCTGCGGCACTACGACTAAACATCGTAGCCGGCACAACACTGAAATTACTGAACATCCAAAGCTTGATGGCCCAACGGATACCAGCTACATCAGTATCATAATCAACACCGAAAACCTTCATCGCACCAGCAACATCACACAACCACTGATCCGCACACAGACGCGTCATCCAACTAATGGAAATCTCCGGATGATAGGTGCAAATGAACCAAGAAGCCAAAACCAAGAACTCATCAATGGTATACTCGGGCACCTTTGAATAACCAGATACACCCTCACAACCATTGATGAAATCACGCAAAGACTTGAAACCAAGATAATCCTCAAACAAGGTCTTCAGAACAGAATCCTTGTATAACACACGATACCCACAGCCATACGCCGCATAGGATACGATGCTGCGCATACCTCTACCACAACTCATGCAGATGGCATTACCCTTAGCATCGAGCTTACCCCCCACACGATACCCAGAGATATTAGATGAAAACACCCTTGTAAAGGGCAAACCAGAACGAAGATGGGTAAGAAAACGGAAACTATCGATACCAGAGGTAAAATCACTACAGAGCACCTCACCCGTAATATCACGAGTATCCTTCAGCCCCCACCTACTCGTAGAGAACATCTTATACGCAAGCTCCTTGGTATCTGTAGCGGTCTTCTTCAAAGACTTATCCGGCTTATAACCCTTCTCACAATCCCCAAAACTCATCATAGGGAACGACAAGGTGACATTGTAATCATCGTAAGCATCCGGAGCCTTATAGGCACCTCCATCCAACTTCGCCAGACGAAGGCCTATGAACTCACTCTCATCCAAGGTACCATACATATAGCGCCCATCAAACAACTTCCCCTTATTCCCCGGAAGAGGATCCTTGAAACGCACACCAACAAACGGGCGACTCATACGAGCATAATATGAATTGCCCATCTGATCACCATTACGAACATACCCAAAGAAACCACAGAAATTCCCAGCGGTAAAATTGGGAACACCCGACTCCCTATAACAGAAATTTTTACCATCGGCTCTAATGATGGAATCATCCATCCCAACCGCAGCCAACCAAGAATCAATAAAACCCTTAAACTCGGTTGCCAGCGAAAACTTCATATAGCCCAACTTATCATCCAAACCAAAGAAAGCATCGAAAGCATCATAGAAAATGACACTCCCCATCTCCGCAACATCCCAAATCGGAACTCTCCAACCATTAACAGGCCTACGCACCTCATCAGTCTTACCACTCACCAAGTCCTGAATCTGATTAAGATCCCACTTATCATACTTCGAGGCATCCACACTAAAATAGCCCACCATCGGAATGAGAAAGTGACGAAGCGGCTCCGGGATAGCAGACTTATCAACCAAAAGCCTGTATCTCAAGTGCCTATAATTCGCTGTCTTCACATCCGAGACGGGCGCACCTACAACACCTATATAACCACCATCCAACAACGCCTGAAGCGTGTGCAAGATGAACTCTTTATCTGACGCATAACTCCTACTGCACAACCTCACCATCCGACACCTCCGAATCCGTATCCGTACGTACACGCAATCTCTGTGCTATGAAACCGTAGAACTCCGCGGTGTGCATAAAAGCACCCTCATCCCTAAGCACAGAAGCCTTAACTGCCTTACCCACAGCCACCTCTATCATGTAATACGAGGCATCGGGCGCCTGCAAAAATCTTCGCTCAATTATGGAACGAGTGGATGGCTTAACATCATCAACCACCTTAACATCGGGCTTCAAGAAACGCTCAAACAACTTGTGCAAGGGCTCGGTAGGTCTCTCAAAACGAATCAGATAATCAAAACGACGAACAAAGGCCGTATCCAAACGAGCCTGCATATTCGTAGCACCCGCAAACACAATGTGGGGATCCATCTGATCCAAACACTGAAAGATGGTATTGGTGGCCGTCCTCGCAGAATCCTTACCAGACTCCGAGGTATTACGCCCCCAAGCCACGGCATCACACTCATCAAAGAACAACAGAACACCATCACCAAGAAACTCGGCCAAGTCAAATATACTGCGGATATTATCCGCAACACCAGTGAGCAACGCCCTACCGATATCCACATAGAGCATACACAAACCCAACTTATTGGACAACGCCTTAAGAGAAAAGGTCTTACCAGTACCAGACGCCCCATAAAGCAGAATACGATTCGCCGGCGGATACCCAATCCTAAGCAACTCCTCACGATGGTTATACTCATTCATAAACTGCTCATACTGAACACGAATCTCATTCGTAAGAACCACCTTATCGAAATTAACAGACACAGTATCCACGGGCATGATCAAATGCTTAAAGGCATCCTGCATCTGCGAATCCCTCAAACCAAGCTCCCTATCAATGACAGCACAACGAGTCTTAAAATCCTGACCGTCATGTAACTTACCCGAATTCACCAAGTCCCTATAACAACCCATATAAACCTCCGAACACTACGCATCACGGCCCTTCTCATGAGATTGACCGAGACCACACCAAGCCGCATTATTTAAACCACCCAAGTAATAAGTGAAAACATCACCACAGAAAATGGTGTTCCTGTACAAGAAACCACCCGTAACCCTCTGAGGACTAACCGCCTTACGAAGCTCAACCGGCATCGACTTCCAACTGAGCACCCATAAGACATAAAGAGTCTCACCACTCGCAACGGTTAACCCTAAATAATTACGCAAAAGACCAACAACCTCACTGAGGCGCACCGGCTCAATACCCACACGGAGATAAACCCACTCGGGCAGCGCAACACCCAACACTCCACCAGTGAACACATCCCACTGACCACGGAAATAGGAATTACCAACGGCATAACATCTCACCGGATCCTCAACATTGTTCATAAGGGTTCGAACCCCACCAACAACCTTATACAACTCCACCTGCGAAGAAGCAGAGGTACCAGTGAGCAAGTCCTCACTACCAAGCTTCAGAGCCAGCGCCCTAAACAAAACAGAGAAATAACAATCCCCCATAAAACAACGACGGCTCCAAGCCACCACATCCGAGGCCCCAGCACCATCCAAAAGGATATAACGAGGCAAACACTGCATCTCGGATAAACCAGCAGAATCACCTCTCAAAAACTTGAGCCAATCACGAACCAAGAGCCCCTCTGAACCACTCCTACCCACGGAACGAGGTGCCTCCAAAGTCTTAAGATTAGGCCACAGATTATACTCATAACCCTCAAAGGTCATAAAATCACGATACAGCCTGAACCAACGCAAGAGCAGACCACTGCCAAGACTACCGATGCACTTCTGAATGAGCTCCAAACGATTCGAATGGCCTCCAAGCGACCAAGAGGTATCAAACCCCATCTCAAGGATTCGACTACGCAGAGCGTCCACAGAACCACTCACACTGATATTCTCACTACCAAGAGCAAACATGGACATCGCACTGCCAACAACACCGCGATTGCCCTCACCCTTATCATAACGGAGAATGTTGGCTCTCATACGGCCCAGATAACCCTCATAGGTATTAAGGTCACCCTTCACATCCGAATTGGTGGAATCGAGAACCCCACGAAGCCTATCAAGATTCTGACTAAACCTGACCACCGCATCACGAAGCAACCTCTGCAACGGTGTGTCATTATCCAAATACATCTCACGATAACAAACACGCCCCTCAATCAAGGCACCACCAATAACAGAGGACTCTACATTAAGCTCACCCGCCGGCACAACACCCTCACAATCGCGGAAACGATACTCCGCTACAGCAGCACCATTGGATAACAAATGCAAGGCATAGAAACCAAACACATCCTCCATCACACGATAACTGTCTGACTCCATACCCAAAATAGAGAGGCAGTCCCAAATCCCACGCGGAAACCTGCCCCTCTCATCAAAACTACACATTAGCGTGAAACCTATATTCATCAGATAACGCCTATAGGCATCCTCAATAACAAATACTTCACCCATTCAAACACCTCAAATCGGATAAGACTCACAGAACAAGGTCCCCTCAATATGACCAACCCAAGCCACCCGACAAGACAACTCATCCACACTGAGACCTATCTGACCACAAATCTGTGTGAGCATACCACTCACGATTTTATTGAAAACCTGTACAGCACCCTCGGAAGCCTCACCATCCGAAAGAGTGCTATCCACAATACCATACTTGGCCTTGAAAGCATCGAATACCTCATCCACCACATAGAGCCTAAGCACCTCGTCCGGATATAAGGTATAACGCTCGAAAATCCCCTGCGGAATACCAAGCCCATTTGGATTGGTATCAACAAGGATATCCCCCAACTTTTTCAGAAACCCATGCGAAACCATCAACTCACCCCCAGCATATGCTCCCACATACTATAAACCTCAGGCCTATCAAACCAATACTCCTGCAATAGAGGACAAATCTCATACTTCAGAATATCCTCCACCTGACTCGCAGTGAAAGTCTTATAACCAAACCAATAAGAATGACCAACCATATACCCCGGACCGAGAACAGGATCATCAGCAATCGCAGCATTGAGCCTCTGCATAGATGCGATAGCCTCCATCAAACGAGGACAGTTGTATGACCTCATCTTCTCAAGAAACGCGGGACTGCCATACGCCGGAAGCACCGTATAGAAAGCAAAACGACGCCTCAACGCATAGTCAAGAGCCTGCAAACCACGGTCAGCCGTATTCATCGTGCCGATGATATAAAGGTTCTTCGGAATACTCAAAGACAAGGCATCATACTTAAGAACCATAGACTCCCCACGATGCTCACGCTCCATAAGGGAGAAAATCTCACCGAAGATTGCCGAGGTGTTACCACGGTTAATCTCATCGATGATAAGGAAATAAGGTCGATCCGGATCCTCGGCAGCCCTCTTGCACACCTTCATGAGCTCACCCTCACGAAGATAGAAACCACCATGACCATCCGGGAACAAACCAGCCACAAAAGACTCATAAGTATAACTCGCATGGAACTGAACATTCATGATACGAGACGGATCCACCTCATGCATGATCAGATACGCCAAATGCTTCGCCACGAAAGTCTTACCAACACCGGGAGCACCCTGCATGATGAGATTCGACTTGAACCTAAGCAGAGAACTGATCTCACCACCATCAACCCCCAAGGCATTGGCAGCAAAATCACCCGCCGTATAACCACCACCAACAACTAACTTACGAGCACCACCAAGCTCCGCACTTGCAGCCTCACCCTGCGATGCACTATCAGAAAAAACATCGATACCCGATGTCATACGCCCCTTAAGTTTCTCCATATCATCTACCCCCTAAAAAATACAAACACCTTGAACAACGAGCCTTCAACAACCTCCCCAACTGCGAACCCGGATTGACACCAATGGCAATCACAACACGCGCCGTGGAAATCATCGTCCCAACACGACTCACACCAGCGGTGGTAAGGTCATCCTGATACACCAAATCGGGAATGAACTCCCTGCCCTCCAACAAGATACGACCTGTATTCATAAGCTCCCCACGGAGAGCTGTATCACTCCAATCCACATCACGGAGAACCTCATCCCCACCCTCAAGATTGCGAAGATGATAAAAATCCCCATGCACATGACGAACACGAACATCACAAACCTGCTCAACAATCCTACCAAGACAAGTGGTATCAACCAAGGCCCCACACGATACCAAACGCCTGACCAAATCACGATAGGAAATCGCATCCGCCGAAAGCTTCACAGAACCCTCGGAATGTGACTTCAAGAACCCCTGCACACTGTCATATAAATCAAAGAACACGGATGAAAAATACTTTGGAAACTCATCCAACATCATCCGCGATAATGGCTCACGCAATGGCCAAGAGAAATCGGATCCAACCACAACCCCATCACGGAGAGTAACACCACTCCCCTCGGCACACTTATTAAAGGTCTCCTTGAGATAATCACCCTCATACAAGCCTCCCTCACCATTAAAGGTGGGAACACCAAAGGGCTGCTCAAAACCAGCACCCAACAAACAATAAATATCACCCGGCGAGAAATCCTCCTCGGCCAAGATGGATTCAATTCCTCCAACAAACTCCCCGTAAGAATCAAACATTCTCATCATCAGTAAAAATCTCCTATCACACACTCAAGCCATATCCACTGACTTGACTTTATATCTCGCTGTATATCGCCGCTGTACCTCACGCTGCTTCAAAAGACACACAGGACACAACGTCCGCATCGGCAAAGCCTTCTCCCGACAGCACTGCCTGCAAAGATTATGCAACTTCGCAAAACCCCTACGCTTCCGCTGAGACTCCCTCGCTATCTGACGACGGTACTCTCGGAACTCCTCGTCATTCATCTTTCGCTCTCTTCCCATAGAACAAGGTCTCCTTACTTGGAATAGAAGCACGTGAAAGGTCGGAATTCCACAATACCATAGCTTGGATTTTTAATTCCGTCACTCTCCGACGCAAATGTCTCCCTGACAGCCTTGGCAAGAAAACCCGGTGCATAGGTACCATCCCCTTCATCCTCCGAACTATCTACAGGACACTTCTCTAACTGCTGCTTGATAAGTCGTGCAACTATTTCATAATCAAAATCAAACTGAAATTCAGACCATCCCACAGGACAAGCCTCAAACCCCCACCCAATGCAATAACTACCACTTGGCGTTATCTGATAAACCAGCATACAGCCACGCTCACGCTCTTCTCTGCTAAGGTGCACGCTCTGCCCAGATAAATCAAGGGCTATCTTAAGCACCTTCTCTATATACTCAGGACTCAGTCGCCCTGAAATCACAAACTCCTGATTGCTCGAAAACATCACACGCCTTACCTCCCATAAAAACACACCTCATCAATACAACAGAAAACGGCGCCTGAACACCCGACCTACACCACTCACAAACAAACCCTTGAGCTTTGAAACATCCATCAAATTAAAACCACAGTGCTCGTAATACCCCTCAAGCCAAGAGAGATACTCCTTCGGAGTAACCCCACGCTTCGAAGCCTCCGAACTGAAATCACCGGGAATAAGAAGAATGTCCCCAACCAACATCGAATAACTCGCCTGAACAATAACAGGCAAGGTACCAAGCAACCAAGAAGCCAGTCCATAACCACGGCAGCAGTTAATCGTGAATAAACGCTCAACACAAACACACGCCGCCCTCACGAAATGCTCCTGATAACCACGGGCAAGATGAAGCCCCACACTATCAAGCAACTGAGCCTCAACATCAACATCACGCTCCGCGATGACATCCTCCAAAACACCCGTATCCCCCACCGGATTCAGAATATCACAGTCGGCCCAACTAATCGGATAGAAATCATAATCCTCACCCTTCGTGAAACCAACATAAGAACCCAAACGAGTCTCAACATGATCCACACCACGAAGCCCCTCAACCTTAAGGGAACGCCCACTCGGCACATAAGCCTCGATGGAAGCCGTCATACGAGAGATACCACCCAAACCCTGATTAAGAGAACTGAGCACCCCACCATCAAGCTCGATACCACCTGAACCCGTGAAACGAAGCATATCGAAATTTACAAACAAACGAATACCTTCACAACCAAGGTATTCACACAAACCAGACTTATCAAAACCAGCCCCAACAGTAACGGTGGCCGTACCACCACCCTTATTATCACGCTTAACCTCAACCGCATACGAACTGAGGTTCTTAACATCATCAACACTCGCAACATTACTTACAACCGGCTGAACACCACCGAACATCATCTCATCCGGCGACTGCTCCATAAGTTTTAAGAGATCAAACTCATCATCCTGTATAACCGCCATCAGTAGAAACCTCCATATACCCCAAGATACACACTATCAGAACCATTAACATACCATGCAAAACCATACTGATTACCCACAGAGTAGATGGCCTCACAGAACTCCCCGTCACAAGAGGTCTCACTACATATGAACTCAATATCACCACTCGCTGACGGAAGTAATGTATTCGCAGCATTCACCGGCACATTCATACACGCATCCAAAGCATCCTGCTTATTCCCAACCGATGAATACATAACACTTATATAACTCCGCAATACCCCTAAACAATACCCAGCGGAACGACTACCGCGCACACCGACAATATTCTCCATAACAGTGCCACCTGTGCCCGATAACACCCAAAAATCATATAACTCCCCCTCACTATCGAAGAAGCCCACACAACCAATGTTATCTTCGGCACGCTGTGGAACAACAGCCACACAGTACCTGCCATCCCCCAACTCAATCGCCGGCATCACATAATAATCCAAAGAGGACTCATAACCAAACAACCCAGCCAACTCCACACGCCCCTCGGCGGTATCAAGAGCATTCCTACCCTCTGTTGACAGCCCGTCAATTACCTTCTGAGCCCCATCAGAAACCCCATGAGAAACCAGAGCACTCGTATAGTCAAATACACCCTGACGCGCCGACTCACCAAGCTCTGAATGAAGCGTGGCCCAAGAATCAACAACCCCAGTGGGAGATAAACCACCAAAGTCCTCCGCACTCACAGAAACAGAGGCCCCCTTCGCTCCAGAACCCCCTTCAGAGGCCCCACAGCCACACAAGGAAGCCACAAGACACACAGCAAGACCAAAACCCAATATACGCTTAAATCTCATCACAACACCCCCAAATCAACGCGCTCCCACGCAATATATGCCATCAAACAAACACTCATAGGTCTCACCCATATCCAAGGTATAATCCACGGATCCGTGGCCATAAACCTCCTTGTACACACGACCATCCGAATAGCGGAACACCACCGCATATCCATCAGTGCCAAAACACTCTATGGCACCCGCCGGAACCTCAAGGGGGACATACATGGAATCATACTCAACAAAAGATACCCAATCCCCACTCCAATCCGCAAAGGAAACATAAGTATCCCCCACAGAACCAATGGGATTACCCTCCTCATCAACCTCCTCGGAACTGACATCGGTATGATCAAGGCTGACAGATGACAACACCGCCTTCGGATCACACTCATCATCACCCCAAGAGGTCACATAGCCACCATATACCAACAACCAAAGGGGATTGCCCTGAACAGACCAGTCCCCCGTGGATACATCATATTTCGCTACACAACAAGCATCACCATAACAAGGAATGACACACTCCGAAATGAAAGAATCAATCGTAACTCCCTCATGCCGCATCACACCCTGCGGATAAACATAACAAGAAAGAACCTGTCCAAGCTTCACATCGGTCATATTCCAAAGCGAACGCCATAAACCTCCCTCCTTGCCATACACATCCCCAACGGACTTGAAAGTGCCACCGATGGATCCAGCAACCCCCTCGATAGAACCTGTATAATCCACCTCGGTATAAGCCCCCGGATTACGAGAGGCGGCCCCATCCACGGAGATAGAACCAAAATCCGCAGCCTCTGTATAAATCGGACTCTCCTCAAAGTCATCCACAACCGTAACCGATCCAGACGGCCCGCTAATCGCAGTCCCCGCAGAACCCGTGAAAACAAACCCCTGCAGAGTCGCAATCCTATCGGCATTCAAGGTCCCCTGAAAAGAACCCCCCTCCAAAACAGAGGTGAGTGGCTCACCAGAAGCCACCACCAAATCATCACCATCATTCTGCTTATCAGCCCTCAATGCCTTCATGCCGATTGACAAACCAATCGCAATAACCGCAAGCACAATGATTAAAATTATCCACTTACCCATTCCATTCTCTTCTCGCATATCAACACCTCACCAACCTAATATGGGGTAACCATTATGATCCCCTTAAGCGAACTTAAACCGCCGAACTGATTCAAGGTACTAACAACACCCGCATCAGCCTCAATATTCAAGATACTTATCCAACTCTTACCCGATGTACCCCGTGCCCTACCATATGCACCAGCAAAGGCCTGAGACTCGGTCTCCAAAGCCACCGCATTATCGGGTACCGGTAATAGATTATTACCAGCAAGGTAAGAAACATACTCACCAACAGTAAACTCACCATAAGAACTACCCAAATTTGATGTGTTTAAGGTCAGATTGCAATTTATACCACCATTCATCCAATAACGCGCCGCAGGACCAGAAGAAAGCGGCCAAGAAAAACCAGATAACGGCTTGAATCCATAAATACGACCATTGCCTCCACCACCGGCATACGCACCCGCATACGGCGCACTCAAACAGCTATCACCACGCGAACCATCACCATCAAAGAACTTATAACGGAGAATCGTGTTACTGTTACCAATTGAACCATTAAGCCCCGATGCAGCAAAGCTACCATCCACCACAAGGAATGTCTGACCACACGCAAACGGATAATAATGAGCCTTCGCATCCGCAATCGTCACCGGAACGAATACCGTCTGATTACCATTGGCCACAACCAAAACCAACAGAACATTGGTGTTATAGTTACCCGCACTGAAACCACCGAACAAGTGCCCCGGCTTGTATAACCCCGAAGCATCGGAATAACACTCCCAATAGGTATCAGCCACGGGCGTACCATCCGCCGCTATCGCAAACAGCGGAGAACCACAGAACAAACGCCCCGGAATGGCATTCGAATAGAGCCCATCCAAAAGCCCCCTCGAGTAATCCGAAAGATATCCAGTATCAGCTCCCTGTGTGGTGTTGTGCACATTCCGCTCAACCCCCGAATCATACCCAGTAAGAGCATTCCTGATCCAGAACGATGGATTCTCAACCCCCATATCCTCGGCGGTCTCCGTAAGCCATGACTTCGTATCGGTCTGATAATACCCCAAATCCAAATAGTAAACAGAACCACCCGACGGATAATCAAATGGCATACTCGTAAAGTATCTCGTCTCGGTAGCCCCCGAAACCTTATCAGTCGAGGTACCACCAACCTGTCCAACCCTATCCGTCACGGTCCAACCCGTAACCTCAGTATACCAAGAACCATCAAACCTACGCTGGCCAAGCTGAACACCACCAGCAACCACCGCAGAATCGGTACGGCCCTCCTCAACCGAAATCGGCTGAGCACCATCTCCCCTACCGGGATAGGTGGGCTCCGCCCTCATAGACGCAGGCCTCTGAAAGATACAAGTACCCAAACAACCATCCAAGTCCATATGAGCCCAAAAGATAAAATGATTGGTCCTACAACACTCAAAACAGAGATACCTATCCGTCACGGGATCATAATCCAAGATGGAATAGAAATGCCCCGAACAAGCCGTGAACGAACCCGAACCGGGATTACGCGTATCGTAGTCATAATGCGTACCACCCGTCGAATAAACATCAACCGGATACTCCGCAAGACTAAAGGTCTTATTATGGGCACAAGAGGTATTTACACGAACAACGGTATCCATCGTGGAATCCATAAAACAAGCCTTAACCTGCTCATCACTCTCGAATCTGACGAACTCCACACCCTCAGCAAGCTCACCCAAACAATCCAAAATCTCAGCATTCGGCGCAGAAAAGTTACCTAACGAAGTACGACAATAGAAAGATGAATTGGGGCGAACCAAAACACCAGACTGCGTCTCACCAAAACCAACCGATGTACCACCAGAACCCGATATCGTCCAACCACACATCTGTGATAACTCAAGCGGAGTAATCACCTCACCCGTGATGTTGGACAAACAAACCGCAAAACTGAAAATCGGACACGCAGCCCCACCAAATGAATTGGTCGCCGTACTGCCATCCTTCGGAACAAGCCCACAGGCATTATCAGCATAGTCCACACCCTCAAACATTGTATGAGGATCCAAGTTCTCCCCATTCGGGGAGACATGAACTCCGGGGTAACAACCATGTCCCTGCATAAAGGCATAGTATGATTTATCCCCCGTACACTCCTGCAGAGACCAACTGTACTCACCCTCTGCATTACCAAGCCCCTTGCCAGTACCACCACCTCCAGTAGGCCCAGTAACGGAATCAGCCACAAAGTTCAAAACCGAGGTATAATCCGCGGCCCAAGAACATCCCTCACATAACTCAATATTGCCCGCCTCACACAAATCACAATTGAGATTAACTCCGAGACGCTTGTTATCACACATAAGCAGATAGATAACAACCGCATCCCCACCCTTCTCATACATGGGATTCGCAAGAACCTTATCACGAAAATCCTTATAGACACTATCAGATGTAGGAAGAACCCAACGAGAACCCTCAACACAGGTTGGACTTACCTCTGTCTCTGTAGTATTCCCCGAACTCGTAGACGGAGCTGTGTTAGACATCGCAGGCGCCCCACCACCGAAACACCACAAGAGAGAATCATACACATAGCGCTCCTGATAAACATCAGCATGGGTGGCACCACCAACCATCTGAGCCCAAACATAATTCCCCCAATTGGCCTTATTGTTAATCGCCGTGGTGACATGATTACGACATGTACCATCATCCGAATCACCCGCAACCAAACCAACAAAGGACTTAACATCCGTGAGCTTCTCATACTCACCCAGCAACTGCTGAGTATAACCATAGGCGGATTGAAGCCCAACATACCCAAACATATCCCACTCTTTCCAAGTGTAAACAGATTGAGCAACCTCCTGACACCCACGCGACCACCCCGCAACAGCACGGAAATCAGCCGACCTACCACAAGAATATTTGCCCTCAACATAATTCACAAGGGCATGCAGATTACTTATACCTGTACCGCAATCCTGCGGCAACCAATTACCACCAGTCTCACCCTGAATAGCAACGAACACCATCGGAGGCAAATCTCCATTACCGATGGCATTATCCAAAACCTTATTGAAACTGTGATTATTAAAACGGGTGGCCTCCACAGCGGTACCCATCTTAAAATAAAGAACCGGATACACCTTGGTATCCGTATAACCAGCCGGCAGATAAATATTCAAAGCACGGCCACCATATGAATCCGTAACAAGCGTACCGACAGCCCCAGAATAATCAGACTTGTAATCATGCGGAATGGCCACACCATAATCCAAAGAACCATCAGAGATAGTTGTATGCCTCAAGATACCAGCATACTCCCCATCCACAACATCAGGCTGCGACACATCATCCTCAACGGTAGTACCCCCAGTATAACCAGAAGAACCTGCCTTGATGAAACGAGTACCACGCTCACCATCACCAAGGAAATCCAAATAAACCGTGGTATCACCATCAGCATCCTCCATCAGATAGTTGCCCAACAGATCCATGTCCGCCTCATCCGCAACACCCACATACCAACGGCTGAAAGCAGACAGAACAGTGGCCATAGACTCATAATCAGCATCCTGAATATAACCGTGAGCCGCAGCCTCCCAAATACCACGGAACAACATACCCGCTGTGGCGGAAATCTCGGGACAACCTTCCCAGTCACCTACAGAACAAGCACGCAGATAGTCACCACCACCCAAATCAAAGGATGTCTGAAGCGCCGAGTGAACATCATAAACACTGCAGCCCATCTCACCGAGCATCCAACGAATATACCCGGTATCAACAAAACAAAGCTTGCGCCCAGAGATGAAATCAACCTCATACAGATCATCCGCAACAAAGGACTTCTCACACCCCTCAGGCACAACACCCAAATAAACACGACTCAACCCACCATAGTAAGATGGATTCGGAATCTCATAACACCAAACACCATCATTGACATCATACGAAAAGAGAGACTCACTCTGCAGAGCCAAACAAGTGCTCATAAAGATTGCCGCCTCCGATGGTCCCATAGAAAGATAGAAACCATTTGCCCAGAGAGCCTCTACCGGATACTCACGATTATATGCCTCCCTCAAATCCGAGAGATCCGCACCACGCACACAATGAGCATAACAAGTACACCCACCTAAACTCTCACCATACTCATCAATGCAGTACAAACCTCCAGCCACCACGGGATCCACACCCACGGAAAACATTTTATAAAATATCACAAAAAGGATGGAGATTATGACTAATGCCACAATCCCCACCCTAAAGAGAGGTTTCCTTACTGCCTTTGTAATCGAACCAAATATATTACCAAACACCTACAACACCACCTCTACTCGGCTAACCACTGCTCCTCGTAGAGATCGTTGTCCAACAAAACCACCATACCATCCATGGCATTCGGAGAAACAGCCGTATCAAGCCTTCTAATCAAACCAGCTTCGTCATCTACAGCCGCGGCGATTAAACCACGGGCGATATCCGCATCTATAATACCGAAACCAGTCGGAAACCAAGACGGAGTGGATACGAGCTTACCTCCAAGGAGTCCCTCACGGAATGCCTCATCAGACCATCCCGCACAGGTACCACCGTCCTCCGGATCCTTATTAAACGGAGAGGCCTCACCCAACTCACGATAACCAAGATACTGACCATAGCCCTCGGAATTTGCAAGCCAGTCCGGATAAACTTTGCCCACAAAGTTATACACATAATCACCATACTGAGCAAGCGCATTCATGATCCAAATCATTCGTCTCGCCGGGATTCTCGGATTACCAATGAGGTCAACCCCCGGAGTTCCCTTGGATGAGAAATGACTTATAACAGAACGCTGACGAGCCGTAAACTCAGACTTAGTTGTCTGACCATCAGCCTCTGAAAGCATATCAGACAAGTCCTCGGGCACCTCAGTCAAAGCACGAACCGCCGGATCCATCAAGAACTTATCATAAAGCTCCTTGGAGATGGACACCTCCTCAAGCGAAACATCACTGTTGAGATTATAAACCCAACCAGCGGCCTCACCACGAAGATAACCCTTCTTGCCACAATCCCAAGTGATACGTCTCACCTCGTTATAGAGATTCGGATTTGCAGCCGCCGTTGCATTAAGCTCCGCCATAACATCATAGAGTAAACGCTGTCCAAGGTTCTCCTTGATCACATTACCACCCACAGTATAGAAATACGGAATGGCAATCTTGCAAAGCCCTGAAGAACCATCATCCTTAAGCAAGGGATACTTATGAGGATCATCACCAAAAACGGAGAAACGCTTGGTACAAAGCTCCTCAAATCTCTCAACATACTGATTAAGGGTTATGAAAGCATTGACGGATGCCAACACAAGCTCAACACCCACAACCTTGCCATCAACCACTATCTTGAATGCCGGCTCAATCATACCAACCAACTTCGGATAGTTTTCACCCCAAGGCGGACAGTTAAAGGTAAATCCCCCAAACATGCCCACCTTCCAATGAAGAAGTCCTTCATCTCCATCCTCAGCGGTATTGACACTCAACTCATACTTGCCGTTACCCTTGGCCTTACTGAAACCTAAAGGCTTAAGCAAATCAGACACCCTACTGTAATCCAAACTAAAAGTTCGCATCAGTGCACCTCCTTAATCTCTAAAGTATGCGGGCGCAAACATCTGCAAATAAACTTTGAAATTATCCGCCCCATTAACATCACCCAAGGTAATGGCCTTCGTGGAAATCATCATTGCATAGAGCTTCTTCAAGCAAGTGAACATATCCACTCTTGCACCACTACCGTCCGTAACACGAATGCCACCAAAACGATCACCAACCGCATGACACATCGTGATATCCTCACCAACAGGTGACGCGATGAGCCACTTAAGGAAATTTGCATAATTGGTACAAAGATGAATAGCCTCGGATGAATTACTCTTGAGATTAGCACCAACGCCCTTCTTCTCGGCATTGAAAACCTCAATCCTTCTACGCATCTCCGAACCACAAAGTGTGGTAACGAGATTGGCAAGAAGCTCACCACCAGAGGTATTAACAAACTTGGAAAGAGCCTTGAGATCAACCTCACCCTTCTCAAGAATATCAGTGGCATCCACAAGTGCTGAAACCTCAACCAAACCTGTGCAGTAGCCCTCAAAACGGCTATAAACCACTGAAGGCATCAACGCATGAGCGAGCTTCAACACCGTATCAACATCCACATAACCACCACCGGCAAAAACCTTACCCTTAGGCGGCTTATCCTCATCCGTATCCTTATCCTTCTTACCACCCTTGGCCGGCTTCTCCTTAACAACCTCCTCGGGTGCCATAACCTCCAACATAGTATTCAGAGTTGCAAGACGCTTGCAAAGAGAACGCTCCTTGGGATCCTCCGCATTCGCAGCCTGCTCCGCAAGCACCTCAACCAAGGTCTTATTACCAAGTCTGCTACGAGCCTCCTCATCATGCGCCGCAGTTATCATACGCAGACACAGAGCCTCCCACATACGAGGTGAGGTAATACCACCCCTTGTCTTATACTCCAAATCACCCTTAGGCGGAATATAAGCCAAGTCACCGATGTGACGCTCATGATCCTGCATCGCAGAATACTCGATGAAACCACAAATCAAATCGGGATAACCCTTGGCGCCAGCGAAACTCAACCAATCCTTGGGAGATGCCAGCAAGGTGTAGATACCACCACAGAACGCATTGGCGACAAAGGGATCCAAACCATCACTACGTCTACCACCCTGACCAATACCATTACCAAAGGCGATAACCATCCAGTTCCTCGGCATCAGATAACCCGAACTTACGAAACCACGGTTACCATTCTCAAAGGTAAACAGAGGTCTAAGCTCGGCCTGATAGTTCTTATCAACCGCCAAGAACTCGTCTATAACGAACACACCGAACTTCGGCGCGAAACCACCTTCCCAACCAAGAGCCTTCTCAAGATCCGTATTCGGCTTTCTGGCAAAGGCGGAAATCTGAGCATCCGTCCAACCCATTGCAGCCGCCGAATCACGAGTTACCGGCAAACCAGCATAAGGGGCAACCTTAAGCGTACCACCAACCTCGGTAGTACCAACCCCACCACCCTCTGTGGTAATGATATTCCCATCCTCATCACGAATGAAATCGTTATTCTTGATAACCATCGGAATACCACGAACTGTATCACTCGACAAACTCGAAACATTGAGCGTAACACACCCAATACCAAGCTCCTCACAGATCTGCGAGATCGTCTGCGTCTTACCAATACCGGGGGTAGAGGTAATCAATGTGGCAGAGGACTTCATGATATCATCAACACCCGGCATCGGCTCGAAATAAGTATCGAGCGCCGTGATTGCAGCCATCCTGTCCCCATCATAATTTTTGATAAACTCTCTGCCCGCCAAGGCATACTCACGCTGAATGGCAAGCATACGAGATTTAATCATCTCACGAATACCACTGAGCGTAATAGTTTCCTGTGAATTCTGCAGATCTTCCGCACGTCCTACGGGATCTAACAAACCATTACTCATATCATACCTCCTAACTCATAAAGCATGTATAACAACCAAATGTAATACAACCCACTACAAAACAACCAAAATATTAGACATCAACCACACTCGCCTTACTTCCCAAGAAAGCGACATTACCATAAGGCACATTCTGACGCATATTCTCGATATAAGAAGATGAAGGCTTATAGTCATCCGTAACAAAAACCCACAAGAGATCCTCATCAGTCCAAGAAATATCATTGTATTCGGTCTCCAACCAAGGCTTATCCGGCATAGCATCCCAATCAAAGTAACCATCCGTAAACACAACCTTGAGAGCCCTTGCAGAACCGTCATAACTCTTGACATAAGAGAACTTATCGATTCTGCTATCACGCATATCAATGAACCTCCTGAGCTCCGTCTCATTCAGGTTGTCCAACAAAGGAATACCGGTCTCTGTAGAACCATCCCACATAACAACCCCGTCAAGGTACCTCATAAAACGGAACACACATGAACCGTCCGTACCACCACCAGAAATGGCATTGAAACCACCCTTGACAAAGTCATCCGCCGATTCACAACTTGCAAAACTCAATACCTCATCATCCCAGAAGAACACACGCATCTCGAAGATACCCTCGGCACCTGCATCCTCATTCATACGAGAAATCTGCTCCTCGGCCCAATTAGACAAAGCCAGCAGATTATAGAAAATGGTACGAAGCATCGGATCCGACATTGAACCCGAACAGTCAATAAACACATCACAAGTGATACCCGCCGGCTTCAAAACATCCACAGTACCCCTTGCCGGCATATCATTCGCAAGGGAATACATCGGGCGGCCCGACATACTATCCCAAGCCCTACTGACACCGGGAACGGATGTCAACTTATCAATCATCCAATCCTCCCAAGACAACAAACCACCATCAAGGCCCTTGGAAAGACCGAGCTCACGCAAACCACCATCAGAACCTGCAGAACCACCGCCATAAGAGCCATCACCATTTGCATTAAGCTGCTCCTCCATAGCCTTCATGATCCTATCACGAGCCTCCTGAGCCTCCTGCTGAGCCTTAGCCTCCTGTTCAAGCTTATCCAAGGAATCACCATCATGCCCGATATTTGTGGACACACCATCATCATTCTGAGTCTCAACAAGGTCATTCCACAACTCATCGTATTTATCCATATCCATAGAACCACCGAAAGCATCAAGGGACTTCGGTACCTCCGGGGTCTTCCCATCCAAGGCAGAATCAAGCATCTTGGATAAGTCATTCAAGGTATTAACACCTGACTCCTCACCCCCAATGGATCCCATAGAATCCTCGACAGCACCATCCGAACCCTCATCGTCAGCATTGTGCTTAAAGGCATCATTATTATTCCCCTTACCATTACTACCCTTTGGAATTCCGTCACTACCCTCATCAGAATCATCAGATGACTCCCCAGAGGCTCCACCATTGGACTTATTATTAGCACCCGTGGAATCCCCACCACCAGAAGAACCATCCTGTGAATCACCAGAACCATCCCCCTGCTCATCACTTTCCTGATCCCCAGCACCACTACCAGACTCACCATCCTGCGGATCACCGGTACCACTACCCTGATCCCCAGCCTGCGGAGCATCAGCACTATCACCACCGGCACCCTGTGAATCTTCAGAGTCGTCTGACTCCTTGGAATTGCCTCCCTGTGAACCACCACCACCGGAAGAATCATCGGAATCCTCAGCATCGGAATCATCATCCGCATCAGAAGCATCAGAACCACCACCAGAACCACCCTGCTGTGGATTCTGCTGTTGCTGATTCTGCTGATTTTTAGCCCCCTTCTGCGAACCATCCGGATTCATACCACAAAGGGACAAGGCCGCACTCATATCCGATAAAAACACATTAAGATCTGAAATCGCACCAGTCTTAACCAACTCCTGTAATTGCATACGCTCACCTCACTTAAATCTGCGGCAATGAAAATGCCCCAACATATTTATTCACAATGGCACGAACAGAGGCCTGTGCAGTTGCCGGCAAAGGATTGCCAAACACATCAACACCCTCCTTAAGACACATGATCAGCTTCTTGAGCTTCTCCGCAGCCTCCTCACCACTATCCATAGTTACCGCCTGGCCCATATCAGAATCCATATCACCCATCTGAGCTGAAGGATCAGATAACAGAAGCTCATCCGAACCCATACCATTATTCAAGTCCTCATCTGTGAGCTTCGTAGGAGTCTTGCCATTAGCATTACTCATCGGCTGCGGCGCACCAGCACCAATAAGACCATTATCCTGAACCTTTGACATGAGATACTTATAAAAGCCCTCGGCCTTCATAACCGAAATATCAAGGTCCGGGAAGAACACACCACCATAAACGAACATGGGCCCCTGAGTACAATCCGCAATCATATCATCACCACTCGGCTTAAACACAACATCGGCAGATGCCTCAGCCTCGGCAGTAACGGAAGTACCAAGCCCACCACCAAAGATGGCATCCAACTCCGCCGCTGTCTCATCAAAATTCATCTTACCGGCACCATCCTTGGAAACCTTCGGTGCAACATCAGAGAACTTCACAAATCCACGCTCGTGAACCCCATCGATAAGAGAATAGGGATCCTTGAACCTGTCCAAACAATAGAGCTTTGCAAGCTCCATATTAACCACCGCATCGATTGCGATATTCCAATACTTACGGAAATGCCCCACCCCACGCATACAATCACGGTTAAGCAGGTGCCTGAGCTCATGCATAATCAAAAATGCGAGATGAGGTAAGGGCAGAGCCGAGAGCATCTCCATCGAAATGAACATATTTGTACCATCAACAAAAGCAGTCCTCTGACGCGTCCCATCCTTGCCCCTAAAGAGAACCAAGGCACCACCCTGTGCAAGAATACCCGTAAGGTCCTTACGAGTACCCTTACTCAAGAGCACCGTCAACAAACTGCCCATATAGATATCATAATCACCAATATACTTAATAACGGCCCTGAGCTTATCACCCACGGTCTTACAATGCATAACGGAACTACCATTCCAGTAATACTGTGCAAGATTCACCTCACGCTTAAAGCCCTCCTCGGAAAGCAAACCCCAGTACATCATCCCAGTATCCTTCATGAACTGAATATCAGAACCATCATCCAAAGGCAACTCCGTATCAGCCCCCTCAAGACCATTCACGGAAACCTCCGCCAACCAAGAATCCTTCCTACGCAAACTCATCGTGGTCGGATCCAAAATTATCTCTCCAGCATCCACCTGCCCAGATGTGGCCTCAGTCCTCTCCGCAAGACGCTTGAGATTCTCCTGCTTCTGACGCTCCCAAGCCTCCTTCTGTGCAGCTACATAATCCTTTCTCTGCTTCGAACCCAAGAAGGTCTGATCCTCGGAATTACGGATACCCTCCTCCACAGCCGCAAGCATCTCCTTAACCGCAGACTGTCGACCACCAGAAAGGTTCTTACGCCTCTCGGCAGCAGTCATCTTCTTCACCTTCTCACGCTTCATCTCCTGCTCTGCCTTGAGACCAGATAGATTTACAATAGTGCCACCATGCACCTCAACATCCGCATCACCCTCGGCGATCTCACCATTGATGACAATCTTACGACCACCATTGCCATCATCACGAACCGTGAAATTACACTCCGGCATATTATCACAACCATCGTAATATACGAGAACACCCATCATGGATACATCAGGCATCATGGGCAACGCCCCACACATAGCATCGGTAAGGGTAAGATTAAACAACCCATCACCCGAACCGTGACTAACCTCCATCTTAGTAATCATATAGACCTCCTATAAAACCCAAATATGGATTAAAACAGTAAAAACCCTAAAAGTAATACAACATATACCAAAAAGGGAAATAAAATGAACAATGGAAAAGGGGCTTAACTGTAAAGCCCCTTCACAAACTTTGATATCGCATCTGACGTAATCTCCGGCGACTCACCACCACGCCCACGCCTACTGCTGTGCCCTCGATACCAGTCATAATAAAAATTCCACTTGCCGAACCAAGGTGAATTAATACTCGACTCCATATAGGCGGTGACACCAACATAAACCACAAGCACAACAATGGCCGGCAATATAAACTGAATATCAAAACCACCAACGGAGTTCCTCGGTGCAACGAGAAGCAGATATATGAGCATCAACAGAACCCCAATGACAAAAGATATGGCCCTGAAGATGACACAACGCTCACACTCCTCCTTGAGTCGCTTAAACTCCTCCGAATTATGCCCCAGCGCAGCCTCCGCACTGCTCAAAGCCGCCACCCTTGAACGTAACCTCACCACAGTCTGCGGTACAGAACCATTAGAACTACCAGCCATTAAAAACACCTCCAAACTACCTCTTACCTATGTGACTCTTAAACCCTCTCACATAATCGGCGGCCAAGTCCACATATACCGTAAGGGACTCATCAGATGTCTTGTGACAACCAACATGATCCTTATCGGCCCCACGAAGAACAACCTCATCAAAACCGAGCTCATGGAATGTATCATTCAAGTCCGCATCAATAATCTCATACTGACCAAGCGGATACCCACTCACATCAACACCATAAGAAACATAATCACCCGAATGAACAATAAGCCCCGGCTCACCAGCCCCTACATCACAATACATATTGAGAACCCGATAGGTATCATTGATCCTACGAATCAACTTATCATGGGCCCACTGCATATTTTGTTGTATAGCTTCCACATCCCATCCCTCAAGGTCACCCACAGGTCCAGAAAAAGGCTCACCCACAGCATCAGAAAAAGGCTCACTCTTACTCAACTTTGATAAATAGTGCTCATATCGACTCAAGGCATCATCACAGAGCCAAGTATCCTCAAAACAATCAAGCTCATATGCAACGTCATCATCATTCACACAACTCCTCAATATTCCAGATGCGTCCGTATATGATATAACATCACAAACCTCACCAGACTTCTCATAGGTGTACATCACCACATCCTTGCAACCTCTCCCTAAGTCTCCTAACTCATCCGCAACACGAGCCCCCGTAAAATGCCAACCCACACCAGCACTAACCGGTAAGACAAGAGCTCTTGCCGCACCCTCTGAAAGAAGCCTCTTCACGTAACCCCAAGGATGGCTAAGACCACCCAAACGCTTGGATAAAACCACGAAACCACGATTCGGCACACAATAAACAGCCACACCTGAATTCCTACTCTCCACGTCGTACCCATATAAAAATAAATTGGCCTTAACACCACCATCACAGTCTATAACCCGTGGCACACAACAGCAATGATCATCCCAAGCAAAAATAACCCTATTATCTCGATTATGCTCCGCCAAACACGCGGAATTATTAAACTCCCTCCAAACATCAACCACAGTCTTGGCATCGTCACTAAAGGGCGCACCATCAACCGTCTCAAACCTATTGGTATCAGCACCCAGACTAAAGTTGCACACCATCTCCTCGGTGCTGGTCTCCAAATACTTATACAACTGTGATGCCGGAACATCATGAAGCTCCGGCAATCGACCAAACACATCATCCACAAGAACAACCGTACAGTAGTCACTATCACTACCATGTACAGCATTGGAAATCTCAATCTTACAAAGCATATAAACCTCCTCTTAGTTCACCTGATTATATACCCAGTCATCCAGCAATCTACAAAACCCACCAGCATCATCACCAGAATTAACTGCCTCGGCATACAACCCCTCTAAATCCGCCTTGAAATCATCCAAAGAGACAACCTCCTCATAATCCGCATCATCACCACCATTCTCCGAACAATACTGTTCATACATACCACACGCCGCAAAATACCAATCCTCCAAAGTCTTACCAAAAATATTATTCGGATCAAAAACAACCGAACTCTTTTCAACAAGCTTGCGATTAGGGAAATAAGGCTGATCATCCACCATAACCAAATTATTACCACTCAACTCAAAATTCGTCTCCACCGAACCAGCCCCACTAAGATACTCATGCAACTGACTACAATTTACATTCCTCAACAAAGGGAGACTACCCAAAGAATCATCAATGAGCTGAATATCACAAAAATCCTCGGTCCCATGACTTATAGGATTCAACACCAAAACCTTCACCAGCATAAACAGAACCCCCTTTGCCTAATCACAATCCATAGACGGAAAATAAGGATAATGAACACCCTGCATCAGCAAATCCTCATAATCCGAAATATACTCATCCGCACCCAAACGAATAACCTTACCACGATAATCACACGGCAAGGTCACAAACTCCCCACGAACAAACAAATCAATAAACTCATCGGACACATTACCCCTCCGACGCAACCTATCAATAACAAAATTCACATCATCCGGGATGAAAGCGATATCCACAATATCAAATACACACAGACAATTGGTAAACACCAAACCACCACAACCAGCACTCTCACGAACCTCTCGCTCGGTCACCATAGGATCCCCATCAATCTGAACATCCAAATCACGACAACACTCCGAGTGCTCCTTACAAAAGGTGGACTTGCCTAAACCATAGAAACCATAAACTACCACATCACACCCTCCTGAATACCATTAACCCCTACGCATACTACGAAGCATCTCCCTACGATCCGCATCCATCACCATATCAAATAACAAAGGCTTCACATTAATCATCCCAAGCAAATTCTCATTCGTAAGAGCCTTCACAACACCAACATATCTACCATAGTTCGCATCCTCGGTATTAAGTTCATACTCGGAACTATAACGCTTCTGCTTGGCAACCATATCAAAGAGCACCTCAGCCGCAGAATTCGGATGCTGAGCCACAACATAATTAAGAGTCAACACAGGCAAAGGCTCTGCAGAACTCAAGGCCCTAAACAGATCCTTCACACTTGCGGTACCCCAAGATCGACTCTGAATTAAAGCATCTACATAGTCCGCACCCAAATCATAATACTTAGTACCCTCACGGCGTAGAATGGCCCTCAACAACACCGAATTATTTTTCAAAATATCCTTGGCCAAATCCACAGAAATCGGGAAGAACGAATCCGAAATGTCGCTCCACCATAAATCCTCCTTAAGGGACTTAAGATCCGCCTTAGTGGGCTCCGACTCCACACAGAACTTTTTAGTACACCGCATCGAGCCAAAATGGTATTTGACATCATCAGTCACGAACTCCTCCGGGATATTACCCCAAGTACAAACACCGCAATCGATATAAACGAGAGTGGCATCCAAGGACTTATCAATGGAATCAAGCTTCTTGTATAACGACTCCAAAGACTCCCCAATGGCATAATAAACACTCTTCCAGTATTCCTTGGTCTTAGCACTCTCATACGGATAATGAGTGTAATGACTATAATGGAACACACCACCCTTCACACAAGGATGAGTATACCCAAAAATTAAATCCCTCACAGACATACCCGACATCTTTTTAAGCTCAACCAAGTCACGATATACATCAGCCGGGGACACACCCTTCTTCACATGAAACCAATCCCCATAGTATTTAGATGTACACATCGACGCACTACAATTCTCATCACCGAACTCCCAATATTTATTTATAAAGGCATTGAATTTCTTCTGAATCGCCTTACTGCCATCCCCAGCTACAGCCTTGGCCTTGGGCTTGGCCACCGGCTTACCACCAAGAACAACACGATTACCCACGATCTCAAAATTAAAGGTGGCTCCAGTGGCCCCCTTCGCATACGCTATAACACTCTCCTCCGAAACGGAATTGAGAGTGGGCAAATCCCCAAGCACATCATCGGTAAGAACCATATCAAAGGCCCCACCAACATCAGACAAAGTAATCTTCGAAACCATATATCCACCTCCTAAACAAAAGGATTAACAATCAAAATCACTCAACGGTATGGAACTCCAATCCGTCCTACTCGTATAATGCTTATTAAAGTTTTTAACCAAGTCAGGATCCAACTTAACACAGACATACATGTCTGACTCATTCACAAAAATAAGAGCCTCCCCATCATCCCGACTGCTATCAAAGGACTCTCTAAAAATAATTCTATTCACTGACAACCCAGAAAGCATGCTTAAAACCTTTGAACTCCGAATGGATACACTCCCAGTGTTTTTATATTCTAAGACATCCCTATGTAAGCCCTTATTAACAAGGACCAGCTTCTCGATACCATACGTAACAGTCCCATCCTGCACATTAACAATGAACCCAGTATGAGCAGACTCTCGATAATCCTCCATTTGACGAGAACCATGACTAATATACTCACCACTCACATAGGAACAACAATACACATTATCTGTCATATCACGAATCTCATCCGTAAGAACATCGAACACGAACTGCATCTGACCAAATGTAACATTAGGCCGAATCCCAACAGAATTCTGTGGCACCCACACCTTATCCCTAACCAAGTAAGACTTATCCTTAAACCAACGCGACTCTGGCTCAAATAGATCATCATCCAACACTACACGCGAAGCATCAATCTTGAAATTGCAGTCTACACCCTCACTACCTCTCAAATACGCAATAATATCCTTGGCACTAATCCCATTAAGCTCCGGCAAGTCTCCAAGAACATCATCCGTAAGAACCACATTAAAAACATTATCACCACATGCGGTCAAACTAACCTTTGAAAGCATACCACACCTCCACTATGCCAACTGAATCTCCTTCCCAATCAAGCCACGAAGCCCTTCACCAAGAATGGCCCCTTTTAATCCAAACCTCTGCATGAAGGCCATACGCGCCACACTGAACAACTCCTCATCATAAAGATGCACGCTTTCTAACCCACCAAAGAAGAAATCACCACCATCATTATCCTGTTCCATCAGATGCAAACCAATAATAGAGGCCCCATCCCAGACAGAATTATCTTTCCCCATAGTGAACTCAAAACTAAAGTCTATAGCATCCTCCAGCACACGCCCCTCAGTACACCGAACCTCCCCAGACATAACCCGATCAAAATCATTTACAACTCCAATATTCTCAACCAGAGGTCTCAGATCACAAACACCTTTTATTGCATACATACTTACATCCGTATCTTCTACACACTCCATAAGCCCCGAATCAAAAGCATGCATGCGCCTATGCAACTTCTTTAACCCCGACAAAGTAAGATTGAAAAAAACTCCAATCTTATCACATCTACCACTCTTATACACATCATGCCGCCTCGCCCACTTATCCAAAGCCTTATAATCATGCACGGGTACACCCACACAGTTAACAAAGTCTACATCGGGATAATAAAATATACTACTACGGTCCCCTAACACGATGTCATCCATGCAAAAGGCACCCGTGGCATCATCCTCACCAAGATAATCATCATACATGCCCTCACTGAAAGCACCACACTCCGTATGGAAATTGCAATCCTCCAGCAAATCCTCGATGTAGGACTTAAGATCCTCATTACCATCACGATGCATCAAGGCCAATTCCCTAAGGTTATCATCAGAGAACCCGAAGTCAACCAAGTCACTGACCAGACGATTATCCCTAAACCCCTGCATAATGAGCTTATGGAAATCACTCTCATCACCAGATCCTCCGGATCCACCCGACAAACTCTGAACCATGCCAGTATCCAACTCCGTCTCCACAGCGGATTCCGCACCCGACATGAACTTACAAACAGACACACAAGGCACACCCTCTAACTTAGGCAGAGAACCATCGGTATCGAAAAACTCAACATCACAAACATCCACTCCACCCACAGAACGGACATTGGAAACCTTAACTCGTGACACCATAAACATACCTCCATCACTGAACAAAATAAGGGGTACCCCCACAAAAGGAATACCCCAAATAACTGTATAACAAATTATCAACTATGCCTCTGTCTGAACACCATTCACACCCGGCATTCTCCTGCCAAGGTTGCCAACCGGATGCTCATCACGAAGCTGCTCACGCGACTTCTTCTGAACCGCCGCACCCTCACGAATGATGGTTCCAAGCCTTACAATACGGCTCATCCTATCACGCTCGGCAAGGAAGATACCCTCACTCGGATAGAGCTTAAGTTCCTCATCGGTAAGGTCAAAATACTTCTTCTCCAAAGCATCATCAAGAACCAAGGATCCATTGCCATACAAGTGAACCATACGGTGACAAGTGATGCAGAGCATTGCACAGTTATCAACCTCATCCTTACCACCAAGGAACACGGGCACGATATGATGACAATCAAGGCAGTCCACATAACTCTCACCACCACGGCCACAACATACACAACGGCCAGCAGAACGAATCATAACCGCCTTACGAATCGCCGGATCGATGCACTCACGATTGCCAACCTCCTGCTGATGAGCACCAAAGCCCTCGATGGAATCACCCTTCTCAACCTGACTCTTAAGGTCCTCACCCGAAATACCCTCGGCAGAAAGTGCATCAAAGTCGACATGGGCATCATAAGGAACAAGAGGCGCATCCTCGCCACCCTCGGCAGAAGCCTCAGCACCCTCCTCAGACTCCTCACCCTCAACATCATCGATAGCGGCCTGCTTACGCAAACTCTCTACACGCTTATAAGCCACCGCAATCTCGGTGTGACGGAACTTACCAGCCAAGAGCTTCTCAAGAATCTCTCCCATATCCGCATCCGCCGCGATATCACTGAGCTTATAAAAATCACCATCATCAACCGTACAAACCGAATTAAGCAAACGCTCATTCGAAAGACCACCGGCATGGGCAAGTACCAAAAGGTTATAGAACTCCACCGGCCCCCACTCACGATGCATATTGCAAACAGCCTCGATGAAGCCGGTATTATTAGTCCTCCAATCATGCCCAAACACACAAGGGACTCTCTCAATCCCCAGCTTGTGAGCCACAGCAAGACGCCTTGCACCATCAAGAACAAGGAACGAATAACTCTCGGCCCCACCAACATCCACAACGAGAAGCGGCTCAAGGATACCATTGGCGGCAATCGAAGCCTCCAAACGAGGATCCACAACCACATCACGCATCCTCGGAACACCCTCAAGAACGAACAAAGCCGTAAGAGGCAGATACTCAAGCATAAGGTCATCACAACCCTCGGCTACCGACAAGGTCCCATTCTTATGACGAACCCTCGTTGAACCCACATAAGCATCCTCAACGTGAATATCACTGAAATCCGCCATCCCAACCGCGATGGTGGGCAAACTCACAACCTCACGAGTGACCTTCTTGGTCCTCTTGACCTTCTTATTGGCTGCCGTATCATCAGAACCACCCGTATCCAAAGAGTGGTCACCCGATTTACCCCCAGATGCCTCCGAATTCGAGCCATTCTCAGCCGAATTTGCCCCCGTAGAGCCTTCATCCGCAGAAATACCAGTCTCCTCGTCTACAACCGCCTCGTTGGCCGCCTCAGCCGCCTCCGTAGCCTCTGTAAGATCAATATCCAAAGATAATTTTCCCATAATCACCCTCCAAAAACATTTAGAACCACACCTATGCGCTCATACACACAAAATACACCCCAAATATCAAAAAACACTACAAAACCTCATTTGATACCCAAAACTGTACTATCCTCGCCAACTCTGACGAAATGAACCCCCTCGTGGCCTCATCCAGACACTCCGGCTTCAAGAAATAAATCTCAAAACACTGAGCATAACCCTCCAAAGGGGTATCATAATTGCTCACATCCATCCCATAAGAGCTCCACCAAGACCTCCAATTCACCCCGTAGAGCCCCTGAAACTCATCACAGCCATGTCCCAAGCCTCCACCAGCAAAATCGAACACGTGGCCCATCTCGTGAAGAATGGCGGCATTCGCACAGTCCCTCTGATCGATATAAACCACCTTATTGGCCGGATCCGTGGCACCAAGAACCTTCTGACCACCCTCACCATAGAGAAATGTCCCCAAATCACGGTCCATCTTAACCACAGAGAACCCCGTGGCCCTAAAAGCCTCCCGAACATCATCGGGCACCAGACCAAGATAATCATCCACCGTCAGAACCGGGGCAGCAGGCGTAGCCGAGGCCCCCTCGGACTCCACCTCCTCTGACTCCACCACATCGGGCACAGCCTCAATAATGGAAGAACCCCAGCGGATCTCACCACCGGGGCCCTTAGCAGCCTTCTCACGCAACGGAACATCGAACACAATCGTGTCCGAGTCCAACACCTCATCAACATCTGCAGAACTAAAGGCCTCCGCAACACTCTCCCCCACGGCCACACAAGCCGTGGACTCCCACATCGCCTTGAAATCATCATCCAGATCAAAGGGAGGCGCCTCATGATCCCACATATGCTCCTTCAGATACGGATACGCAACCAATGCGAACAGAACACCAATGATAATCGCGATAATCACACTAAGGATAATCCCCCATTGGATTCCAGATAAACCACCCTTATCCTTCACATCCTCATAAGTATCCGTAACCGGATCATAACCAAAATGATCCCTTTCCTCACCCACGGTCATCTCTACCTCCTGTCATATCCTCGTGAAGATGAACGGCATACGCCTTCGTCTTGACCTTTATAAACAACCAATGACGCTCCCTATCCAATACATCCACATAACAAGGCTCATCATCCGCAACATCACCCACAAACACATAATCATCAAGCGGCTTGGTCACATAACCAGTACCATTCTCCGACTCCACAAACACCTTAAGGGATGAACCAGTCCTACCCACCCAAAGCAGATAAGAACCATCCACCGGCACAATCTCAAACTTACCCACTACCGTATCGGTATAGGGACTACCACCGATACACCCAAGACTCACTATGATCACAAGTGCCACAATCCCCTCAACAAGAAGTATATAAAGCCGATCAACAATAAACAGAGAACCCAGCATTACCAGTATGAGCACACCAAAGACGAGAAACGAGAAAGTAACAAAACTCATAAGCTCAACCTCACTCAAAAACATTGAAATCCAAACCGAAGATGATGTTATTACCCACAACACCCCTCACGGTAAAGAAATCCTTGGGCATCTCCGCGGACTCATAACCGAGAGCCTTCGGAATACCCGAATTGATAAGTGCCTTCGAAACCACGGTACAAAGGTCGAAATAACCAATCTCCGTAATCCTCCAATAAGAGGTCCCATTGAAACTACCAAACCCCGGCATCAGACCACTCTCGGATCCCGCATAGAGATAATAGTCATCCCCATTCCTGTAGGTCCCACTCGAAAGAATCTTGCGCAAGTCCGCAGCCACATCAGCATACAAGGATTTCATGATCTCCTTGCGGTCCTCAAGAAAACTCTTGACATCATCCTTGGCAAACATACACCAAACCCCATAAACAAGCTCGGGACGGAAATGGATGACACAACACTTGATGTCCTTCTCATCACCATAAAGGGCAGCATCCCCACCAAGATCCTCAACATCACTATCCACAACAACCACACCAGAGATGACACCATTCAAACGCTCACAAAGGGCATCCACATCCGCCTTCTCCTGCTCGGTAAGATAACAAGCCACATCCGCCTGCGGACAAGAGGGATCATTAGAACCCCATCCTACCAACAAATCATACACGGCCTCCATATCCTCACCGTGACCACCACCAAGTAATGCACTCACATCCATATGAACACCTCCAAAACATTACTGACCAACAGCCGCAACAGCAGATGGAAGATTAACCATCCTTGCAGCATCATCGGGACTATAACAACAACATCCAAAATCCATATGAGCATAGAACATCTGAAACGCCGCTCCATGCCTATTGGCAACACAGTAAATTCTCTGACGAGACTCCGCACGCTCCTCATCGGATGCATAAATACCGATGACATAATCCGGGGTACGGATGGTCTCTGAAGATTCACCACCACTCGTCTCATCAAGAGTGGCATCCGCATGTCCCTTCAACGCCTTGATACTCTCCTGTTTGAGCTGACAAGGAACAATACCAAGAACATTACGCTTATGCTGAACATAATCCTTGAAACGTATGTAACAATCACTGATACGCTCGGACTTGGAAACAGATCCATCACCAAGAATGTTAATCAAGGGATCAATAACAAGAACATCGGGCACAAGCTCCGAACTCCTACCCTCAAACTTGGTATCCAGAACATCCAAGAAAGAACCAGCCTCGGCACTCTGCTCAATGAACTCGAGCCTACCGAGCTGTCGACAAGAACCAAAACCACTATGAGTGGCAAGAGCAGTAAGCACCCCAGTAATCTGCACATCAGCATCGGCTGACTTCGTGCCACCAAGGAAATCCATACTCGAAATATAAGGCACATGCACACCAGACGCGGTGAGAATCTCCTTCTCCTGTGCAATGATGGAGGCACCAACCATCGACAACCACTCATTCACAGAACCCTCCAAAGGCCAAACACAAACATTCAACCCACGGAGTAAACAACGAGCAACCATATAAACGGCGGTCCTTGTCTTACCACCCTTCGGAGGACCAGCAATACCAATAAGATGCCCCTTGCAGAACTTCATCGTCTTATCAACCGGGGCTAAACCAAAGTCCACGATGGTGTTATACCCCTTACGCATCTCCAAGAAACCGTTGGTCAACCAACTCTCATCAATAGAAACGGTGCCGGAACCCTTATTATTGCGCAAAGACTCAAGCAACAAAAGCTGATCCGCATAATAGGACTTGGCACCTGTATAACCCTGTAAGAAACATCTACGACCACGCCTATAAACCCAGCCACCTGAAAGATCTATCCTTGTACAAACCTCCAAAAGGTCCACATAGAATCTATCCAAATACCAAGCCTTATAAACCTTAACCGCATCAAGGAAATCCTGCTGACTCACACTCAAATCACGACACTTACCAACGATATCAAGTACCAATAGCTTGAACTGAACCCAGAAACTCTCCTCGGTAACATTAACACCACCAAGACATCTGTCCTTGATGATATTCTCACTGTTAAGGAACGAAGCACGGTCCGCATCGAGTAAGAGCTCCCATGAAACATCACCACCAGAAATGTGCTTGCTCATGATAAACGCATATAAGGGGCAATACTCATCCGGGAAGATATTCTTCGGAAACTCACCTCTGAAAAAATCCAACTGATCCATGTCGGCATCAACACCGCCGGCAGATATCAAACGACCAAAAATGATAGGTAGTTTAGAATCCGCAATGGAATCCCTAAAAGTTCTCATAACTACAATCCCTCCAAACCATCAAAATCTTATGAACTATCTTGTCCAAACAACGCGTAGATCCATAGAATCCAAATCGCTTATATCGGACACACCTCCGACACGGCCCATAGAGATGAAGTATTTGACATCATCCTCACGGAAATTATGCGCAACACCAAGAGAATCCATAAGAACATAGCCGAGAACATCTCCACTGCTGACACCCTTGATAACCGCATCAACACTGTACCCCGGAACGGCCTCAACAGCATTACCCGCAAGACCTTCAACACGGCCCGAATTACCATTATCACCACCAAGAGCACTGTAAACGGCACGAAGCCCAAATACAGTAGTGTCGGGATGATAGTAAATAAAACGATCAGCATCCAAGTCATCCAAGTAATGACCAGCACCCATCGCACTGCGCTCCATAATGTGACCATCCTTATAAGTCACAGCAAGATCACCCAACAGATAGATGGTACCACAGAAATCCTTGGCTCCGAGACCACGCATGCTATAAAAAGATCCATCGGGTGCGGCTATACGAAGTATACTTCCGCCCTCACCACCAAGACCATTAACATTCACATCAAGCAAACCACCATCAAAGGAACAATCCCCTCTGAGATTTACAATGGGTGCTGCAGAATTATCATAAACAACACATCTACCCCCATTCACACGAAGCTGGCCCTCAAAAGGCTTTAAACGTACCCTGCAGTACACCCCCGGCTTCTTGCTCAGTATAGGAATTAACAAATCCCCCAAAGTCACCATATCATACACCCTCCTAAAACATTTATATTACACTGTCCAACTTTGATACCAGCTCACCCATATCTATATTCCCATCCTCCCTGTCATTCAGGTAGTAGGTATAGTAATGGGAAAACCCGCTCCCTCTGAAAAATGGATTCCAGAACGATGTTCCGTTAAACCCATCACCAGTATAGAGCAAGGCACTGAACTCATTAACAATAACAGTCAAAAAAGAGTCCACACCGAAATGTGATGCCCGATAAGATAATACACCACGAAGAAGCCGTGTATCATAGGTCACATCACCAGAGAGACGGATACATAGAATACCACCACTTAAGATACCTCGGAAATTATGGCCACGGTACTCATCCGTGATACCCTCCTTCAAAAACCCAAGGTCATAAGTGTGTATCAAACCCGAAACGCCCCCACACTCAATGGAACTCCTTAAGAAAAATCTCTTCACATAGAACTGCATCAGAGTGGTGATAACCTCCTGCCCCATCCCCGGTGGGAATGTGAGAACAAGATTACAACAAACACCCGCAGCAGTATCAGCATCACGCATCCTATCAAGAATACCAATGATGCCATTCATCGCAAGGTCAAAACCCTTGAAACCATTACAAGCATCTCTATAACTCTTACAAGTGCTCGGAAAGTGCATCCCAAAACCTATGCAACTCCCATAAGGATCCTTTGCAAAACCCTCATGAGCAGCGAGCCCTCTATTCACAAGTTCAAGGTCGAGAATGGGATCCCCCTCTCGACAGATGTCCTCGACGGACTTATCAAAAATCATCAACATATCATCAATCCACCTTTAGTAAAAGTTACTTCAGATCATCCCAATCATCGAGAGTAAGCTGTCCGGGAATATTATCATCTTCGGCATCATCGTCCCCGTCAACAGCAGACTCAGCCAGATCAACATCTCCATCATACTCATACTCACCACCCTTGGCCGAATCCTCCATGTAGAGCTTCATAAAAGTCTTCTGATCCGCAACCTTACCAGTGGCATCCTTGATCATCCGCTCAAGAACCCTACCAGTACGAAGAGCCTCGATACCCTGATAAACACAGTTATCGAAAATAGAGATAATCTCCTCCTGAGCCTGCTCGGCACTCACATCCTCACAGATGGGATTACCGTCCTCATCCCAATCCACAATCGTCTTATTCTCGAACGCCTTACGGATACGCTCCTTGTCCAACTTACAAGCTCCCTCAAAGGAAATACCATTACCATATCTCATGTCCTTAACCTCCACATTAGGCATTCAACTTGCCTAAAACATTTAATAGAAACTCATTACGAGTACCCTGAAAATCACACATCATTCGAGCTGACTCAAAAGCATTCTTGTACAACCCAAGCTCCCAAGTACGATAGCAGAAGATATCAAAAGTCTTACCAGCATCGGATGTACCACGACGGATACGGCTGAGTACCTGCAGAACCCTCGCCGGATTACCAAGAGGACTCATGATAACCACACCACTACCACCATCAAGGTCCATACCCTTAACCGTATTGGTAATCAAGATATCCACTGTACCACTATTGAATCCCTCAACAGCAGCCAACCTATCTGAAGGCTTCGTGGATCCATTGATAACCCCCACCGATTTTCCTAAACTACGCAACCTATCAGCCAAATAATCACAGGTTCGAATATGGAAGCAATACACCATCACACCGGTCACACCGGGAGCCCCATAAACCCTGCAGAACTCCTCAACCTTAGGCGCACCATCAAGAGTAAGGCCACACCCAGCAAGCATCATAGGACAGTTCAGAGCCTCATCCCAATTCGACTTGGACTTATGCGACTTACAATAAGCCTTCTGCTCAACCGAAAGATCCACAATGTGTGCTGTGATATCAACAGTAGACCAATCCTCCTCCTCGAGACCAAGCTCCTTACGACCACGCGAAATGAACCACCACTTAACACGAATCCTAAAGGCATCCTGATCATGATAACCGATAGGCGTCCACGCCTCAATATACTTACCACGGCCCTTCCAAATCTTGCGCTTACCCATAGTCACATAATGATTGCGCATCCAAGTGACATTATGGAGAATCTCCGGCTCAAGCAGATTAAACTGAGTGAACATATCCTCCAACTGCATCTCATATGCCGTGGCATTACACATAACCAAATACTCAACATGCTGAGCAAAGATCTGCATCCTCTGATAAGTCAAGGAATTACGGTTCTTAACACAAGCACTCTCATCAAGGATGAAAGCCACCTTACGAGTCATGCAACCACCAAGAGCCGTATCCGCCAAGGCAGAATTATGATTATTGAGCATCTTATGATTGACGATACAACCATGCCCATTCAAAACACTGTCCTTATATCCCTCAACATCCGAAGCCCCAATGATAGGGAAATATAACCCACAGAACTTAAGCAACGCCTTCTGCCACTGCTTAGCCACAACAGCATCCGGGGCACACACGATAAAGGTAGGCACCTCCCCATTGGGAATCATATGAAGCAGATTGACAAAGATACAAACCTCAACCGTCTTACCTAAACCACACTCATCGGCAAGAAGCTGACGCTTGATAAGCAAGGTCTTAATTGCAGCCTGAAACTGATACCAACGAGCCCCTCCAAGGTGCCTCTCGGACTCATTGACATCACGATGCTCCTTCATGGCATCTTCCCAATCACACTCCAAAAGACAATTCTCAAAGAGCGAATCAAAAGGCGCCCCTACTTCAGAACGCCCCATGATGTCATCTACCTGATCACGAATATGCTCATTAATGTTGCCCACATAAGGCTCATTGAATGTACCAATCGCAAAACTCATAGACCTTAAACCTCCAATTTCTTATTGGACAAAGTAACCGAACCAAGTAAACTCAAGATGGCCTGATCCACAGCCGAATCAACCGCACCATGATAGATAAACACATAAGTGACATCCGATGTTGAATCCCCAACAAGACCAACACGAACCTGTGCAGTATCCGAACCATCTACGAGAACTGAACAATCAGCCCCAACACCGGGATTCGCCGTAGTACCAAGATAAATATCACGATACTTCACACCAGTACCAGCATCCCCAATATAGGCTGCGAGATAAGTCTTAAGTGCTGCTGCATCAACAACCACCTTCTCACCAGTGGTAAGAGTAGATGCAGAATGATCACCCACACGGATACAACCACTCACACCAAGTCCCGGATTATAAAGATAAATCACATTACTCTCACAAGTAGCAGCCCAACCCTGAGTAACTGTACAAGTACAAACTCCACCACCACAAGTAACAGTCATTCCCGGCAGAGCACCCGTCGAACCCGGATACCCAAAGTTCTGTGGGAACACCCAACCAGCCTCACCATAATCAAAAGTGCCATCATAAGTGGGAATACCACCCACACCAGCATTGCTCGCAACAGCCACGGAATAAGCATTACGAAGATTATTGTACTGAACCGAGAGGTCCTCATACTTGGTCTTCCACTCATTACCACAACCAGAGAGCATGCACATCAACATGACACAAACCAAACCCAAACTAATCTTACGCTTCATAACAGATCCTCCTAAATACATCCGCCCTTAGGCACAAAGAGACGCTCCACAGCAGCCTCACGATTTAACCCACAACGGGTTGGCATCTCCATAAATAAATCGAATCTATCCTCGGGCATATTATATTCACTGATGAACAACGGATGCTTCTTGCTCACATCCAAAGCCCACTGATAGAACTTCTCGTAATCTATCGGCTCATAACCAGCCGTACAAGTATCACGATAGGGGATATCACAATACACAACACAATCCCCATCAAACTCAACTTCATCATATGAACCAAAAGTATAGGAAATATTATCCGCAGCGAACCCAACCGACTTATACAACTCACCAGCATTGCTATAACCCTGATTGGGCTGAAACTTGGTGAGAGGCGCGAAATCCTTGGAGAGCATACCACTCTTGATGCAATCCCCAAACCACGCACAGTAACTACTCATAGCCTGCGTATAAGGATAAGCACTATAATCGGGCAACGCCGACCAAACCGCATCAGGCAACAAGCCCTTGAGCGCAGATGAATCGTTATGATAGGCCAACATAAACAAACCATACTTCAGTTTGTAATCAGCCAGCGAAACTACATAACTCTCCATACCAGACGAAAACGACCAAAACAAAGAAACCTCCGGATCCTGCTCATGTGGTGCCTTGCGCTTATTAGCAAGGAACACATCACGAGTAACCCAATCCGGAGATTTACCTATGAAATCACCGGCAAGGCTCTTGCGAAATAATCGCAAGGCCCTACCGTCGATATCGTTAACCTTAAAGTTCTGGTACTTGTTGGATAAGATTGCAGCATGCGTAACCGCACCACCACCACCGAACAAATCCACAAAAGTGTCCGCAGCGGGCATACACCCAATGACCTGCTCCATTACCTTGGACTTATTGCCAACATAAGTAATACCATAATGCATATCTCAAACCCTCCAAATCATCAAGATAGATTAAACCGTCTCACACGGTAGTCACATTAGTTACCTTCGGGTGACTCTGTGGCCTCGGGCGCCGCATTCTGCGATGCAGTACCCGTACCAGTAGAAGCCGCAACCGTACCATCACGGAACACCTTCTCGGTGTTAATAATATCCATATCACAGATACGCCAACCCTCGGCAGTGTTCACAAACGAGTAAACCACGGTATCCGTAATACTGAATGTGCCGTAATCATAGGTATCATCAACCATAACATCCACATAGGTTCCAGTAGAGCCCATATAGGAAACGATGTTACCAGCAACCACACTCTTGCCACCACTGTATGTAATACGATCAACTATGTGATCTACGAACAAATCACGCTGATCCGCAGAAAGTAATGGATCACCATCAAGGAACACGGTCTTGATACCAAGAGAATATCCAAGCCTCTCCGCATCCTCGGCAGTGGAAACCGACATAACCTTATCATTCTGAGCCTGATAGAAGATGGTAAGAAGCTCCTTGATACCCTCCTTGGCCTCATCATCAACCTCTGCAGAATATCTCCAAAGTCCCTCATCAACGATATCAGCATAACTCATGATACTTATGTAAGGATCACCAACGAGATTGAAATCATACCCATACTCATCAACGATACGAGGTCCGTCATCAAAGAAACGGATAGCAATAAGCATATCCTCGGAATAACGGCCTACACAACCACCATCCATATCACAAGAAGCGAATGTTCTGTCCGCCGCAACAACATAAGTCGCAGTAGCCGAATCAAAGGCGATAACCCTCTGAGGTGTGGTGAGAGTCTCACGCATTATCATACCCTCTTTACCAAAGACGGCCTTAGCAAGATAACCCTTGTCCAAGTAGATACTACCATCACCGATGGAAATCAAATCGAGGTTTGTAAATGCCCTGTCACTCTCCATACAAATCTCTCTGATGGCATCCCACACAACACCAGAACAAGCTACAGAATCCATATTATCAATGGTCTGAGCAACACCACAGTCATAACCATTAACGAGAACACCGATAGTCTCGAAACCAGAATCGGTACGGCGGAGATAATAGTCAACTACCACCTTGGCATCGGGTGAATAAGCACCCTTCACAAGAGAATCGATTGCATAGGTACCAGCCCCAGCAACACAACCCCTACCACCGAAACTATCAACCTCATCGAAGATGTCAGTATTCGCGGTACTAATAGAACCACTCGGAATACCTACAACATCCAAAATCGCACTGATAGGAACAGTAAGCCTTGAATCCTCAGGTATACGCTCATCAACCGGAATATCCTTAAAGGTATTCAACACCGTACCACCACTATCGGTAACCTTATTGATGAAAGCCTTATAATCATCATAAGAAAGCTCTACGAGGTCTGTTACACCCATAGAGATATCAGATCCTGTTCCACCATCGGTACCACCATCATCAGCATCGGCAACATCAGCCTCATCTTCAGAGGCTGAATCACCCTCCTCGCCTTCATCAGCACCATCATCCACAACCGTGATGAAATCAGTGATATCGATTGTGGTCTGAACCTCAACCTCCTGACCATCATAGATGAAACCACGACCATCAGCACGAAGCTGAATGGAAACCTCACGCGGAACACCATCCGTAATCAACAAAGAACCAGTCTCCACATCAAAGGAGAACTGCTTCGTGATCTGATTTTCCACACAGTAAGCATTCATGGCACCCACACAGAGAACCGCCATAAGGTCATCACGATACCAACGACCATCAGCCAACTGTCTGTAATAACCCGGCAATGCACAATACTCGATGCCATCCGGGAACTCCATCTGAGTACACTTACTACCATCATAGGTTCGTGTAACTCTGTAGATATCACCCACACACTCATAAGACACAGTGGTACCATTTGTGAGCTTGAAACGATCCAAGATATAACGGAAACTCTCCGCTACACTGTCAGCCATAACAAGCGAACTGAGGTTGGCATCCTCTCCAGCGAGCAAACCCTCCAAGAGACCTACATAGTTATCCAAGTCTGTAGTATCCCCTGTATATGGCTTAAGCCCAAGAGACTGCGTAGCAAAGGTCCTGTGCCAACCATCGTCACCAGCCGAAAGATTACCATTATTCAACGCCTCATATCGAGACATAAAAGCACTCTGTGGTGTTGTGTCCTTATACGAAACCCCACACCCAGATAAGAGCAAGGACATCGACAAGACTACGGGTACCACACCCCCACGCATCAAACGCCTAAATTTCATAAAACACCTCCACACAAAGGACTCACAATAAGCCCATTATAGATACAACAAAATACATCACGAGTACCACTATGCAACACACATCAATACTCGTAGTAATCCATTAACTTGGAATAGAACTCATCCACATCAAACTCGATATGAATGGGCTCGATATCCTTAAGCTGAATTCCCGGCTTATCAGCCTCGAAATCCTCGAAGAAGTCCACAACACCAGTACCCATAGGATCCAGCATATACAAGTTATCCCCGAAATCCACACAGACATCCCCACAATCCTCGTAGAGATCCACATCCACATCTCCAAGCTCAATCTCATGGACATCGGGATTATCATCGACCTTATACTTAAAACTCATATCCTGCACCTGTCCCTTACGAACATCAGACCAACCATAATCAACAAGGGTAAGACCTCTCAACACCAGCTCCCTGACCATCTTCTTCAAAGAAGCATCCATAACAAACCTCCTTAGCCCTTCAACTGCTTAACAACCTCAACCTCATTACGATTGCAACAATGCTTCATGAACTTCTTCATCTCCGGAACCTCAAGCTCCATACGATAACAAGCCTTGGCAAGATTCTTGATGACTCGCTTGGTGATGTCATCATCCACAGCAACACCCATACCATGAGTGTACATAGGATCTCTCTGCAAATCACTGATCCAAGCCATATCACCCGGCGATGTAAGCGTCATATTAACCTTCTTCACACCGAGGTTACCAGTCGACAAGGTCTCATCAGAACAGAACGTAGCCTTGAACTTAACCAAATCACGAAAAGTAGGATCAACAGTACGGAGCACACGGTGAGGCACAATCATAAACCTCATGCCAAATGCCGGGAACTGTGTAACCAAAACCTTCAAGAGATTGTTCCAACGCGCCTGCTTCTCCTTATCACACTCATTGAACTCGGCCACAACAGAGGCAAACTCATCAATGAAGAACAACAACTGAGGCAAACTCTCCTTGCCAAACTTGGCAATGTAATCCCAGTAGTTATCCACACCGGCATCGAGAAGAAGCTTCTTACGACGCTCACCCTCAACCTCAACAAACTCGGAAAGAAGCATAAGCATCTTATCCACCGTATCTCCCTGTGAAACCACATGATAACCCATAACATGCGGCATCAAACTCAATGTACGAAGCAACGCAGTATTCTTCGGATCCACAATCACCGCCTGAAACTCCATCGGACTCTTAAGCAACATAAAGTTGAGCAGATAGTAAGTCACGAACCAAGACTTACCGGAACGAGTCTGACCACAGAGCATAACCGAGGTATCCATCTTCGCATCATAGAAACACATACTACCCGCAGCATTGATACCAAGGCAGATAGGCATCTTGGCCCCACTTTGCATAAACTCCTGAAACTCCTTGGTACGATAAACATCACCAAGGAGAATAACCCCACCATTCTGCATACGAACACTTATGACATAGTATTCACCCTGTGTAACTGTAGAACAAACGGGTGCATTATTAGTCTTACCTACAACCATTGCAGCTCCACCCTCCTGCTTGCCCGCAATAAAGGATGAAAGCTCATCATCAAACTCCTTAAGCTGTGCCGCTGTGTGGAGTTTAAGAGTACGAGTAACTCGCATCGTGTAAATATTATGGATACGCTCCAAGGAAACCAAGGAAGAACTGATATCATCAACCGCCAAACCAGTCACCGCACGGATGGCCTTAATGACAGCCGCCTCAAGCCCCTTCCAAATCTGTGACTCGGGCTCAATGACAATCTTATTCGTGAAATCCTTAACACCCACCGGGAGAACATCCAATGCAATCTTGAACAACGCCCCGTAACCAGTAAGACTTGCCAAACTGTTAATCTCATCAAGAGATTGAGAAGCGGCCTCCTGATGCTGAGCCGCCTGATCCGCCGTCTGACCTCCACCAGTAGGAACAGAAGAAACCGCAGCCTCCGCTGACGGTCCCATATCATCAAGAACATTGAAACCTCTCAAATCCTCGTCGGAAGCCTCCGGCACTGAATCAGCAGCACCCTCATCCTCGGCAGAACCATCACTCAAATTATCGAAATCAGACATCATAGTCTGAATCTCCACACTATCCATAACATTCCCCCCACTCAAGAAATGCGTAGCACCCTGAGTAAGAAGAATAGTCACATAAGTACCGAAAATCACACCACCACCAATGTGTGCAAAACCGGCCCCGATTATCATTGAGGCCCAAAGAGCATGACCTGAAAACAACCACGCAATGAAACCACCAACGACAAGGACAACACCAAAAATGAGCCAGAATACCCACACACCACCGAGCTCACACAAAGGAATCTGCGTGAATAAACCACTCATTACACCCTTGAGAATCCCCCCGAAACCAGTAAGAAATGACTTGAGAGCATCAAAATAATACTTGAGGATCGCATCACCAATCCCGTCACCACCGACATCGACATCCGAATACATCCCCTCATCACCAGCAACAGCACCATTCATGCCACCCATCTGCTGGCCCATCATACCACCCATAGGATTCATACCCATCTGATTGCCACCCATAGGACTCCCACCTACGGCACCCATAATATCATTGAGTCCCATCGGCTGACCTGCCTGCGACTGACCACCCGGCACACCACCAGCATTAGATGAAGTAGGTGGTGCACCTCCCGGCATACCACCCCACATTGACGGTCCAGCAGCCCCCTGCAGAACATTCGAACCGTTAGCCATATCTGAAGGACCATACCCTGCTCGTGTCGTTGAATTACCACCACCAAAAGCATTAGCCACTATGCAGCACCTCCCAATAACCAAGTCACAACCCTAATACCGATGGCAATAATCGCAAGAACGGCAAAGGTCCCGATGAACACACCCAAACCACTCGCCACATTTGCCCTCGACTCATCATCAGCATAGAATCTAAATCGAAAACAGAGCCCTATAATCATAAGCCCTATACCAATCAAAACACCATAAAGCATTAACTCCGTACCCCCGTATTGAAAATACCACTCTCAACAATAACATTGGACAGCTCAGTACGAACCACGGTACACATATTGATGTTACTGATATACACACAGAAACTATGATTATATGCACCCTTACCTTGTCCAACTCTCTCCAAATCACCCGCAAGCACACGCAATTTGAAATTATCCATAAAGGTATCCTGAACCGTAGGATCCAACTTACCCAAAGCATACGCCGTAATATTCTGACGGAGAGCACCAACAACGCCATCATCCGCCATCAAAGCCTGTAAATCATTGGTCAAAATGAAATCGATGTTACCACGCTTACGACCACCAGTAACGGAATCAAGGATTACAGTACCAGAACCCGCCTGACGGCCCCAACGCTGAAACTCCTCCCAGATCTTGACATTAAAGGTATGACGAACATACTTGCCATAGTTACTGAGCAGATTATTGACATACGCAACACACAACTGCTTAACCGCCAAAAGACGCTTACCCGCAGAACCCGGATCACGACCACGCATACCAAATGAGAAAACAACCAACTCCGCCCCATAAAGAGAATCAATATCAATACTCTTACGGAACACACTACTCTCACCAGCCTCAAAATGAACAGCCAAAGCATCATGCATCTGAACCGCCGCGGCATGCTTGGCATCATCTACACCATTCGCAAACTCACCAAACTCAACCATGACCGAAAGCTCATCATACACACCACGGAGAGAGGCCCTACGAGAATTGCTCCAAGTGGATGGATCATCCGTAACACCCACACAGTCATACATACGCTCAATAGCCATCTGAAGAACACGGTGAGCCTCAACCGAAATGTCCCCATTCTCGGCAATCAGAGTAACAAAGATGGCCGTGATAAAGGACTCAGCATCCGCCTTAGCCCTCGAATCAAGCTCCTTCGCACCCGTAGGCTCCGCAATGATACTCGGATCAAAATAAACACCAGAACCCGGACTCATGTCGATAACCTCAACACTTCCCGGCTTCACACCACGCATATAATCAGCCAACGGAGTATACTCATCACCCTCATAATCGGCTACACAAACCTGATACCCCAAGCCCATAAACTGTATGATTTTATCCTTGCCCCAATAAGACTTACCAGAACCAGTCTTACCAGCTACAAGCCAAACCTCGGGACTATCCGGCTCCCTACGGAAATGATAGAGCGCCGGCAAACCACAAAGAACATCCAAACCAAGAACCGTACCATCCGTACCAAAAGGCCCCTGATGCTGAACATCGGAATGAGCAATGATATCATCCACCACCATACGCTCGGGCAGAGCATCACGCTTATTGCCCTCAACACGCGAGAACGGTGACAACTCACGCAACCACCCACGAACACGCAAATCATCCGAAACAACACGGAAACCAAGCGTATTCGCAAGCCCGATAATACCTCGACAACTCTCGTTCAAATCACTGACACCATCAAAGGTACTCGGCCCCCACACACGCAACCAATAAACAACATTGGTAACCGCACGATGGTTATTCAAATCATAAAACTCAAACAACTTCGTACTCTCAATCAAACGAGCACGGGTATCCATATCGTCCTTGTGGTTGTAATAGGTGAACACATCCACACCACCCTCATGCTCCTTGGAAAACTCCGACCATGCAGCCATCCTTGCACGCATCTCATGAGAACCCCAATCAATGGTGTAAGGCTTGCATAAGATATGACAGTCCACAACCGTACTGCCCACACACTTATTCCTAAACAACTCAAGGAAACCACGCGGAACAGACGCCGGAATACCAAACAAAAGATATACACGCGAAGCAACCGATGACGTATAAACGCCACCGGTATCAAAAACAACCTGATCGGGTGCACAAGAGTGCAGAGATGATGTATCACTCAACAACCTTGAACTGAACAGATGGTCATACACACCCAATATACTCTTGAAATGATTAAAAATACGGCCCAATTAGACACCCCCAACACTACTCAAGAACACATCAACAAGGGATTTACCCTTCGCACGCCCCTGATTCATAATCGACGCACAAACCTTAGTGAAGTAAGGATTATCACCAAGCTCCTTATGCCCCATACCAAGATTGGTACGGTCACGCTTCAAGATATTATTCTCGGTCAAGATAATCGCATGAGAGTGCTCACGCACATCCTTGGCACCAAGAGCCGAACAATCGGATGTGGTGATAATCTCATCCACATTCACACCGAGAACCCCAGTTGCAGCGGCATAATCACCACCCGTGTTGACAGTTACATAACGATCAACACCAGAACCGATAATCATATCATCCGCATAATGGAGTCTATCGATTACGAACAACACACGCACATCCTCCTGAAGCAACCTCTCAAGAGGTACAAGAACCGGATCCTGCATAACAAATCCCGGCTTGGAAAGAATCATCTCCGCATTCGCACTGAAATCAGAGAACTTATATACCGGGGTATCACCATACCTACCCTGAATGAAACTATCTGAATCATAGATGATGAAACGATAAGGAACATTCACACGGCTGAGCTTGAACATCGCAGCCCACAAAGCGGAATTAACACCCCTGACATTGCTAAGCTCCTTGATATAAACAACCGAACCAACACGCACACCCATAACAGAACCAAACTGCAGGCTGTGATAAGGGGTTCCAGAGGCCTCACTGAACACCGTGACACTACGACTGCTCGTGGCCACCTCAAGCTCCCTCTGCATCGATTCTATCTTCGCAAGGTAACCACGCTCCTTGCTCTCATAATCAGACTTCAAACCAGTCAACTGATCCTCAAGGCGGCTGACCTCGGTCTCAAGGCTACGAGCATTCGCACTATCACCCCAATCCTCGGTCTCGATGGCAACACCACCAGACATAGCATCCACGATGCAACCACTCAAGATATCAAGAGTCTCACGGGATCCATAAACCAAAGGACTCATAACGATAAGCCCCTCAGTACCCCCGGCATTCACACAATACATAAGGGCACGACAGAAGTCCCCAAAGAACAACTTGAACCCAGCCAAAGGCAAATCCAACACATCATTGCCACGCTGAACCTTAATCCCGCCGAGATGGAGTCTCTGCTTGAGAATACACTCGTACCACAAACACCACAGAGCATACCCAGCCCAAGGACTAAGCTTGAATGAACAATTGTCATCAAACAAAAGCATATAATTTACATCCGGATGCTCCAAGATGAATGTACGAAGCCCATCCTCACGAATCAACTCGTCCAAGAGATCCAAATATCCAACTTCATCATCCCCACTAACATCACCAGAGAGGTCAAACACAACTGTGTCATCAACCTCCCCAATATCACGCCATGAAGATACAAAATCACTATGAATTAACATCCTGTGACCTCCCCAACAACAGACATAAAGTAGTTCATCGCATCCTTCGAAGTCTCTACATAAGCCTTCTTGGTGCACTCACTACGCACCACCATCGGATCATAAACGAATGTGGGTAACAATGAAACCGCATTGAAATCGAAATCACTCTCACCACCGAGAATCTCATCAAGGATGGTATCCACACCCTTAAGAGATACCTTACGACCATGCACGATGGCTCCTCCCAAAGACCAAGTAGCATCAACTACCTGTGTAGGTAAGAACCTCGCACTCTGCAAGATAAGCTCGGAGGTATCAAGGTCATCCGCATTACCAAACTCACACATCATATGCATGGCACCCGACATGGAACCCTTAAAGGTACATACCGTATCACCAACAACGGCAAAGCCCTTATAAAAGCTCAACACATCCTTCAGATCCATATCGTAAATGATGAAATCAAACTTACTTGCCAACTGATTGTGAACCTTGTACAACTGCTGCTCAGTATAAATCTCGGCCACATTATATGGATCCACACCAACACCACAACAAGCTATGGCCAAGTTCTTGCGAACAACCATAGGCTTACCGATGGAGGTAAGACCACCCTGAATAAGGTTACGAACAACCATGCTGTCATACGGAATCATACGGAAACCATCAAGGCTTATCTGTGACAAACCGTGGGAACTACCCGTAAGATCCACCAGAAGAACCCTAAAGCCCAAACCGGCAAGAACAACACCCATATTATAAGCAACGGTAGTAGTACCCGAATCAGCCGTACCACACACCGCTATCGCACGCCCCTGTGAATGGGTAAGAGTCTTAAGGCCCTTCATCAAATCCTTGCCACTACGAGAGGTAGGATCCGGGGTGACCGTAGCCTCCTCCTGCATCGGTACCTCACCCGTAGGCATATCAAAGGATATCTCAGTCGGCTGTGCAGAAGCCCCAACAGCAGAGAACTCATCCCCACCAACGGGCGCGGCACTCACCGGAGGCACATCCTCAAACACAGGCTGTTGTGTAACCTCAAACTCATCACCACCAAATCCACCACCAACAGCAGGACCATTATCGGCCGCATCGAACTCATCGAAGCCACCAGCACCCCCACCGGGAACGGACTCATCAGAAGCCTGTGGCGGAACATCCTCGAACATACCAGCCATATCAAACTCATCCGGCTCACTTGCAGTTGCAGCACTACCAGCACTGCCAAAATCATCATCACCACCGAATAAGTCATTCGGATCAAATGCATCAGCCCCACCAGAAGCACCACTACCACCAGACATCTCGAACTCATCCATGCCCTCGAAATCCGCGGTAAGAGTTATGGCCTCCATATCCTTCTGATAATCGGCAGCAGTATAAACACCATGTATAACTCCCGAAGTCTCAAGACTACTCAAAGACTTGGTGAAGAAAGCACCAAGGATGGGCATCATATCATTCAACCCACCACAACACACGATCATATGGTGCTCAACATTGAGAGTATTCTCATGCACAAAGGCACACGCCGAACGATCCTGCTCAACAAAACACACCTCCGGGGCATGATAGAGATTTGCACAGATACCAGCAAGCCTTGCTAAAGCATCTGAAACCTCAGGCCTCGTACCCACGGAAATCGAATCCCATAAGAACAATTTATCAAGCTCACGAAAACGCTTCGAATCGGCAAAAAAGGCATTCAGATTCGGATAGGAGTGGAACTCCATGTCCTTACCAATGACACCACGAATCTGCTCCGCCTTCGACTCTGAAAGCCCAATTAGAACACTAATCATATACTCAACCTCCTCAACATAGTCAATCTATTCAAGATGCAACCCAGACAACCTCTCCTGCAGAGATGCTCCAACCACACCATCATCCGCCTTCAAACCATAAGTGGTCCGCATGCCAACGGACAAAGCCTCAGCATCCCCAGACGCCACAGCCTCATCACAATACTTATCCACAATATCCGTGAGATTCCCATCTACGGAAACAGCGTGGAAACGAGAAGATACATTCCCCAATTCCCCCGCATAATAATACAAATCATCGATTGCTACACCACACAGAACAGGTTTGACAACCTCATCCGTAACCTGCACACCAGCCATCGTGGTGACACGAACACCAAGATGATGGTCCGCCACAGTCTTGATATCCTCCACCGGCATGATACGAGACCTCACGAACCCCTGATGCAAATCGTGAAGAACATGACGGAGGTCATCATAAAGGACATCCAGCTCACCAACACTATCTGTGTAAACAAACCAAATCACACGCTCATACTTAAGCCCACTCGCAAACCTCAAGGTGAAAGTGTGCTGCTCGTCTAATAAGTCCCCCACCGCACAGTTACCGACATTGGGATAAATATTCTCCAAACGCCTATCCGTGTGCCCCGGAAACATCAAGGAACTCTTCTCCACCTCATAACCAGCCTTGAGCAAGAACTGTAATGCATCACTCTCACAACTGAACAAGAACTCCTTGAAATTGGCACCACGGCCAACAAGACTATCTCGAACCACCTCAAGGCACATACAAACCTTACCCGACTCAAGCAAGAAATACCCAGCTCCATCCCCAACAACACCATAGTTGAGAACACCGGTAAGCTCCGCATCCACAAAAGGCTCACCGAAATGACACGCCTTAATCACACTCCGATACCACGCCTCATTGAACACCAAAAACCTCAAAATGAAGATGGCTGTCGGAATGTAAATAAGCCAAAATATCGGAACCTTACGCATGAAAATTAACGCGAACAAGAGGCTGAGTCCTACAGCCCCCATTCCGAACAACCTGCCCTCCGAAAAGAATGAATCCTCGTGGGCTACACCCCCACCAACACCAGTGGGGAATGTCATATTTGGCCCTCGACCAAAAGTATCCAAACGATCAGAACTTGTCATAAACTATCACTCCACAGTCTCAATCTTGAAGCCATCAGCCACAAGCGTGTTGTATAACTTCAAACCATCCTCTTCCGAATCAAAGAACACATGCACCGGCTTGGAAAGATCAAGAGAGAAGATTCCCATAATTGACTTCCCATCAATAACCCATCTGCCGCTATGAATAGACACACCACCCTCACACTCCGAAGATGTAAGTCTCGCAAACGCCTTAACCTTATCAATACCACACAAATCGATCTTAAATTCCTTCATAATAGCCTCCTTACAAACAATCTCATAGAGAATACAACCGAAACCAGTCCACAATAACAGAACAAAAGAGAGCCCCCATCAGAGGCTCTTTAACATCGGGATAACATTCCCATTTAGGGTAGCTGCTGAACAGTACCTACGCTGATATTTAGCCGTGATGCCCGAACCCCCAACATACTCAACAAGTTCATAATCACCAGCGGCATCCTTGAAGAAACCCTCCACCATAGATAAGAACTCGGTCTTCACATACACCAAATGACGCTTCTTATCTACGGTCCAGCCCCGCCTTTCAACATCACCATATTTACTGAATAACCCCATTTTATACACCTCCACACATAAGAGAACCCCCCAGACTATGTGGGAGGTTCTCATTATCAACACCACAAATTCAATATCAATGATCTACAAGAGTATCCTTCGCCGGTCCCTTCGGAGGCTCGCTCTTCGGAGCAACTGTATCACTCGCGGCCTGAACAGCACCAGCCACATCACCAGTAACCGCATGAGCAACAGTCCTTACACCTCCACCAACAGCATTGGCACCAGTCTTGACCGCACTACCCACGGATGAGGCTACACCACCAACCGCAGAGGCTACACCACCACCAGATGAGCTATTGGTCTTATCCACAACAGATATCGGAGCTGTACCACTAAGCGGCATTCCTCCGGGAGTCGAATCCTCAACACCCGCCGAACCAATACCACTTATCGGAGTACCACCAACCGACCTATCAGCCACACCAGCAGAACTTACACCACCCGACATGGAATTATTATCCACAAGGGTATCCTGAGCCACCTGACCAGCCTGCATCCTATCTCGTATCTCACCCGATGTAACACCACCACCATCGATATCTCCGAGAACCTCGGCCTCACGACGAGCCTGATCGAAATCAACATCCGCATCAGAAGCCCTTGCAATCTCAACGGCAGCCGCACCAGTTGCACCCGCAGCAATACCAGTACCCACGGGATCAGAACCACCACCGGATCCACCAACCTGATCAGAACCACCAGAACCTGTGTTACTCGAAGAATTATTACCTCCGAGCTGCTCACCAACTGTGGCATCCGTAGCACCCTGCTCGTTCTTGATATCGTTCTGAAGGTCTCTCGCTGAACCGAAACCACCCTTCGAACCCTTCGCAAAGGATGTTGCGAAACCACCAAGCGTTCTCATTACACCCTGAGTATGAATGTTCTCCATAAACACCCTACCATACTCGAATCCGAGGTCATTTCTGTTACGGATATAGAACGCGAGAAGGCGGATATTCAAGAAGATATACAAACCATACACAATGAACAACACAAGAATCGTCAACCAACCACCAAGGCCAGTCATAGCCCCACCAGAGAGAAGCGTACCACTCGCTGAACGGATGAAATATCCGATAATGGCGAGATGACCGATATTCAGCAATGCAAATGCACCAAACATCATCACCATACTGAAACAGATACCCAGCCTGAGCTTAAATCCACCCTCACAATGATAGATGATAACCCAAGTAGCGAGCAAAATATACACGATGAGTGTTATAAGCCTCAACAAAGGAACTATCTTACATCCAATGAACGCCACAACAACTATCAACAGGTCGAATATAACATCCCCATTCAAGATGGAGTTATAAACAGCCGTCTCGGGCATACCAGAAACCACGGGCGAGGCACCATACATGATACCAGAGAAACCTCTGTCAAACCCAAGGCTGACACAAGGAACTGTATCCGGCATCAAGGTATACTGTGATGAGAACAACCCAGAACCCACATTAAAGGTCGAATTGAAATCAGTCATGCAACCAAGAGCAATCGTACCTATGAACGCATTACGATCCAAAGAGGTCTGATAAAGGTTGACACCCCTTATAATCTCATCCGCAGCATCATCATTCGCATTAACCGCAAGAATCTCAACCGCCGTGAGCTCACGCTCTGTAAGACCATAGGCCTCCATCTGTGCCCTACATACGATGAACGGTCTATCATCGGGATAGGTCCAAGGCATAATCGGAACAACATCCACAGCACCCAAACTCGGAGAGTTTACAACCGCCGGCTTCGTAAAGCTCGGATTCTCATATAACTTAATGGTCCAGTTAGATGACATGAGCCATGCCTTACTCCTATCATTCAACAAAGGATAGGCCTCACCCAGCAAATCATCCTCGGAATAAACTCCATCCTGATCATAAGTACCCGCATACATCAAATTGATTGCATACATCTCGGGCGCATAGTAACGGAAGAAGTAATCAAGATCCAAAACATCACGATGCTTATCAACAGCAACCGCATTGGCATCCCAAACATGATCCTCACCAACGGTAGAACCCGTATTACTGAACACAATGTAATCACCACCAGTTGTGGCATTCACAAACGACAACGGAATCGGACTATCCGAAGTCTCCTTACCAATAATGGCATCATACATCTGAGTCGTGTTGAAACCAGAGAAAGTATCCTGCAATACACAGTAGAAATAAGGATAAACCGTCTCGGTACCAGTCAGATAGAAACCACCATTATCCTCACGAACAGTATGAATATCGAATGAAGCCGCACGCGCAACAACATCATCACCACCAAAACTGTTAACGGAAGATACCGCACAGTTATAGAAATAATCCTCAATGAGCTTGGTACGCTCCTCATCCTTCTTGGCTGCGATGATACCACTCACATCACCACTGAAAACATAACTACTATGAGCAAAGGTATCAGTACAGAGGTCCTCATCGAACATCGCTGTAGAATTGTGAATACCATCCACACCAGAAATCAAACCGCTGATACTATGCCAATGAACATTCGTAGAACCAGCCCCTGCAGAATAATCAAAGGTTGTATCCACAAGAGAGGATCCAACACTGCTACCCATAGCACTCAAACTCGAAATCGTGTAACTATCAAACACATTTTCGGGATGATACTGCCAATAGATGGTCTCACACTCCGACATCAAAGTATAGAAGCCCTTATCCGCACTATAATTACCCTTATCATCAACCTTGGTACGGCTGTTGAGCAGAGCCGGCACAACCCACATAGCGGACAAATAGTTCCCCATCGCAACATCCTTATAGATGCCCTCAACGGTAACATTATGCTTACTGAAGATATCCTGATCAATTCGAATCGTCTGAACGGCATCACTACGGAGCATCATATCCAAATTACCCGTAGCCTCAAGCTGTGAGTCAGCATCATCACCATAATTATCAACAGCACCAACCTCCAACGCACGAATATCCACAATCTCCTCGGCTACCCATAAACTCATATCCGGGGCCAGCAAGGCACCACCCGCCGAGTTAACACCCAAGATTGTACCTCGTGCAAGATTAGGGATAATGACAAGCAGAACCCCACTAAACGCCACGGACATAACAACCCAGTACCATGCCTTATGATTAACCCCTGCACTATAAATGGAAAACCCAATAACAAGCAGAAGCACCACACCGAACACGATAAACCAATGATCCAATATAAAGGACAACAGCGGACTCTCCGCCACAGACGGCAGTAAGAAACCACCCGCTGAAGAACTCTGCTTGCCCTCATCACGACCAACGAGTGAACTGTAAAGACTATAACACCATTCCTTGAACTGATTAGTCATAAGAGAAGCACGATACTCAGCACCCGCCTTGGGATCCATATAGAGATTCAGATTATTACGAAGTCGACCTAACTTATCCGCATCAGTCTCACCCGCTCCCGCACCATTAAATACGGTCTGATCTTGTAACAGAACCCCAGCGGAAAAGAAATTCTCATCAAAATCAGAAATGGAAATTGCAGTACCATAGGAATCCTGATCCTTGCCAATTCCAAACGCTGAAAGATAACTCACATATAGCTCGGCACACGCCTCACCAAAAGCCCCATACTGTGTACCACCGAAACATGAAGCCATGCTACGGATAGATGCAGAGGTATTATCATCAAACCAGAAACACTTCCACATAGTATGATAAGACTGCGGAACATCACCACGTGATGAATTATTTCCACCATTGTACTGTGATGCATACCAAGTCACACCCTTCTTCGAACCCGTGATGGCACCCATGTACTCAAACTTGATATCCCCCATGTCATCACCCCAGCAATAATCACCATCACCAGTAGACATCAAGGCATCATAGTACGCCGCACGGCTGCTATCCACACCCTGCAAGGTCTCTCCACGCATTGCACGAACATAAGCCCTCGCAGATAAACCAAACATCAGATTTGTGGCATCCGCAGTATTAAAACCATCATCATCTATACCATCTGGCCCAATACCATCCGCTACCCAAACCTGACTATCCGTGAGTCTAAAACAACCATCATCAATGGTAGTAAACAGATTAGTTGTACCACCATTAGGATACACAATCTCATCTACCGCACGGGCTGTCAAATCCTCTGAATTCCAAAAATGGTACCCCACCATACTATTATTAATCTGCGGAGCAATACACCAGATAAAATTCCCATTTGACAGCAAACTTGATATCTTGGTTTCACCGATCTTTTGACACTCCGTCAAGGGCACAGGCACCGCAAAACGAACCGGCACCACCAAATTACCATCCCCTACGGAACTCTCCGCTATGGCACGTGTAGCCTGCCAAGTGGACTCCGCCGGGTGCTCACTCAAAAAGGACTGTCCCTCGGAGGTAAAATACCAGTCCATAGAACTCTGATAAAAACAACCATGAACCTTACCGTCATAGGAACAAGGGAAACTCTCACTCAAGATATTATTACGCCAACTCGTATCCGCCAAACCTCTGAAATAAGCACTCGCTGTATCATTAGGCCCCTTACCATTAACACAAGGATCCGCAACAGAGGTAAAACCATTCACAACCACCGAATTCAGGTAGTTATGAACACCTCCAGCAAGGAAATGAGAATTGCACGCCGCCGGAAATACCATAGTCCCATCATTAAGAACAAAGTTACCAAATGGATCACATCTGATAACACCGTCTCTATTGGCTATGAAAGCATCCCCAAATACCGAATTGGAATACCCGTACATAACGAGCATGCTGTTGAGCATATCAAGGTCATATCGGCTCGAAGTATCGAACATAACCTTCTTCTCACCCTTGACCTCTTTGAAGAACACAACATGATAATCCTGCAAGAACAAATCATAATTCAAAACGGAATCCTTGGCAGCACCACCATGAGTAGTACCATCCACGAACTTCTTATCATCACTGTACTGAAGCACCCCATCATCACACCCGACTATCAAACCACAACAGTATAAGTCGTACAAGTGAGCATGAGCAAACACACCAGTCGAATTCGCCGAATCCGGGGAAGAATAAATCTGATTTGCACTTCCACCATCAGCAACGAACCCCACATACAAATCCGATAAACTCTGCTTCTGAGTGGTAACAGCATAATTGAGCAAAACCTTCAGATAGGCATTACTATCCGGATTATTCCCGGAGCCTATCTCCAATGCCGTAACACCCGGACCACCATTCGTAAAAGCGGACTCATAAGTATCCTGCAGAGGCCTTACAAAGTTGGATAAGTAAATCCCCCAAACCTCCATCTCATACGGATTCCAATTATCAGTGGAGAAATCCGGATTAAGAATGGGTGAACCCACAGCAACCGCAGTACCCAAATAGGTATTACGAGTCTGCCCCGTGCCACCCGCAAGAACATACAAAGATAAAGATCCTACCAAAAGCACCGCAGATAATGTGGCACACACAAATCTGCGGAACTTACCCGAAGTAATCTTCTTCAAAAAACCCTCAAATCTCATATTAAACACCTCATCCAAGACCAAAGAATCTTAACGCTATAACTACAAACTTGAGCAGCACTATAAGAACATAAACCAAACCTATGGAATAAATCGCAAAGCCAACCAAGAACCACTTAACCGAGGTCCATATCGCACCCGCCAATGTCTGCTCAAGCTGCCCCTTAACACCAGACTTCTTCTCCACGGCACGCTTATGGGGGAATGAAACCTTATAGTAAAGGTTCGTGTCCGAACTACCCACTACATCCCAGAACCATGCGAACAACAGAAGCGCCGCATACAACATCATCAAAACACCAAGAATCAACGAGACTACATGTAAGACATCTACAAGCCTCTCGGCAGCCTTACCACCCTTAAGCTCAGTTGTCCAATACTCAAGCTCATCGAGATAATCCCCCGGTCTCCAAGTATCGGCGGTCACATAAAAGCTATAGTTGGTCTTGATGTAATTAACAACGGTATCAATCTTCACGGAATAACCGAACCCCCAATAATGGAGATAATTATCCCACCAATACAAGGAATCCTTGGCACCAACACCCGAAGCATATGCATAGAAATTAGACTTCGAAACACCCGTGGCAACCCCAAGAACATACATCGACATACATGTACGATCCTCGGCACTGACATCCTCTGTATAGGTTCCCGGCAAACCAACAACAGGTCGAATGAAATTGCTGCTCAAATATGACAGCTCCGTAATCCTCGTATCCTGTGTTATATCCGCCAAACTCACAACGGATCCATAGAAACCATCAGCCATCCCCTGAACATTGGAAAGCTGAACCACCGTCGGTACCGTAAGAGTTGTCAAATTCGGTATACAGCCACTATCCACACAGAGCCTATCAACATATCGATCAGAAGAACTAATCGTGGCACACGACGGATCCAACAAATCAACAATCGTGGCCGTGGCAGAAACCCCATTGGATGAGGTACTAACCTGCAAACTGTTATGCCCAAATCCAGCCACCGTAGGCGCACTCCCAAGAGTCAGATAAGAACTACCAGTAAGCGCTGGCACATCACAGATATCCCCAAGATACACACTCTCCAGAACAGAACCATCAATCGAGATATAGTGCCCGATTACAGTCGTTGCACACGGTACAACATTCAAGGCATACTGATCACCATTAACAGTAGTAGCCCCACCAAAGATGGTATCGGACAACCTTATCTTACGGCCAGTAACACAAAGATGCTCGGAGTAACCCCCCGTAGCAACCCCCGGCAAGAATGTACCCTCAACATAATCACAGAGCACCAACCTCGGCACCTTACCCGTATCACAGTTGGTACTCAAATTCTCCACATACTCAGTAAAAGCATCCCCAGATGAATACTCATCCCATGTGGGGAGAATTGTGGTATTCGGATCCTTCCCCAACAATGCCAACTTACCCGCATCACTATATGAGGCAAACCCACTATAAGTAAAACTATCAAAGAAAGAATTATAATGCTCCGCCTTATCAATCTCCCTATCCACGGGCACATAATAATCCGTAAACAAGGCCTCCCAACCATCCTTGAATGACGAAACCTCCTTATCATCCATGCCCACGAACATATTACAAGAACCCACCTGACGGAGTGAATCACCAATGCCACCCACCAAGTTGAAGTCGACATAGTTAGGATCTACAACCTCATCAGTGCCCTTGAGACCAAACGGAGAACCCCAAACACCATTCTTGAAATAACTAACACCATGCGTGATGAGCGAATATCTCATGCACGCCGGGGAAAGCATTACAGTTACATTGCCACTGTCATCACTGTAGAAACCACCCAACGTATAAACCGGATAACTCATAAGATAGGTCTTACCATTGAACAAAAGGAAAGTACCAGTCTCACCCAAGGTTAACCCACGCGCCATAGCATTAACAACCAAAGGGTTAGGCCCATATAAAGATGTAATAACAGCCGGCTCATGCGTCTTATCATCAACAACAAGACCTACACGCCCCGGCACGAAATCACTATTAAGGGTATCAATCAAATCACCATCCGAAACACGCGGCACAAGCGAGGTACAAACCATCGAAACCCCCGGAGGCATCAGACGAACACCCGACGATACAAATGAACTTGTCCAAGTTGCATACGCCGGATCTATGTTCTGACCATCCAACTTATACTGATCAATGGCACTGCCCACCTGCTCCTCTACCGTACCCATATCGGCATTCGCAGAAAGCACCTGTAAGTCACCTACAGAACCCTCTCGTGAATCCCCAAAGATATTGAAACCTACCGGATCACCAACCTCGAACTTTCTATACAAGAAATCACTATCAGCATCCCCATCCCAACCCGTATACATAGTCGCAGGCCCGGCAGCAGAGAGCATATAGTCTTTATCATCCTTATCCAACGAGGATCCCTTGGCAATTGTAGATATTAAAGACGGAAGCCCATATCCATCATCATTCAGCATAATGCCACGAACATCAAATTCATCCTCGAGATCATCCTTCTTCTCCTCAAGCTTGATATCACTCATCGAATCGGGTGAATCAGTACCATCTGACGGCCCAAGATAATAATCCTTCTCACTACCTTTATTATCCGTGGTAACGGTCAACTCAACACGCCTTACAATCCCAGTAGTACCAATCACGGCAGAATCATAATTGGAAATCAAAGTCGTAAAAGCAGCCTCCTGCTCATCTGACATACCAATACCAGTAAGATGCACAGACAAATCAGAATCAGGCGAAACCAAAGCCTGAGCAGTATAATAGAAACCTACACCCTTCAAAGAGGCCTGTGTAGCATTCTCACTGTTCAGAATATAGGCACCAATAGAACTCAAACCTGAAGAAAGAGTCGAAATTGAACTGATACCCTTAATGCCGCAACCAGTCATAGAGGTCAGCATCACGAATATCAATAGAACACATATTACACGACGAAACTTACCCCTCATATCAACCTCCTAATAACGGCAGAAACTTATAATAAACCCACTCGGAGAACTTATTCCCAAACCATATGAAAGCATTGGTGTTGAAGAAAAAGATGGATAGGAATATACCCCATATAATGAACGCCGGCACCATATGCTTGAAATAGTAGATGAACCCCGCGGTCATCGTACCCTTAGTGGCAGACTCCTTAAGCGCCCCATCAACAACGGTACGAGCCGAAACCACCTTACCCAAGGCACCACCCTTGGACTTCCAACGACTACGAAGCTCTGTATAACCCAAACGCACCACGGGTATGGATAAGATAACAGTATCCGCGGCCACACGCACAACCATAAACAAACTGAGCGCCAAGGCACAAACAGTCAAAAACTGAATACCCCAATCAACAATATGATCAGAGATAACATAACCTAAACCACCATTATCTCGCCCTAATGCATTCGATATCTCCTCCAAGAAGGCAGCCAATTGATCCGCAATACTTACCCCCATAAAAGACCTCCAAAATACTAAATAAAATAAGGGAACACAATCAATGTAAATACAGAGATTGCGTCCCCTCAAAAACAAACCACCGATCTTCAGTTAAGGACCTGTCTGTTGCTGCTGCTGTCCACCCGGAGTGAAGATAGTATTGAACCCTGAATCATCCTGACTTGTGTAATCATCAACCATCTGAGTTACACCAGATCCAGCCTTGCCACCAAGTGAAATCAAGCTGTAGATACCACCAGACATCAAAAGCGCAAGCATCATACCAAGGATGATATACGCCACTGCACGCTTCTTGAAATAAATCAAGAGAGCATTCTGATGAGTGGTCTCTGCTGTCTTAACAGCATACTTAGCCTCCTCGGAAACGATTCTCTCGATGCCACCCTTGGCACCACCACCGCCTCCGGCACCACCCTGTCCACCGTGGCCTCCACCTCCGGGAGTCCCAGAACGAAGAACCGGGAACAAGATGTAACTGATCTCCATCGCTGTATAGAGCGCGATACCAACCGCAGCCACGATACAGAGAACACCTAATACGATTCTGAACGGCCCAACAACCGGATTCAGAACCTCCCATGCCTTATCGGTATCGGGTGTCAAACCCCCAGTACCCGTCAGCAACATGCCACACATTGAATTTAAATACACAGCATTCATAATAGCTCCTCCTAATTACTTACCGACATTAGGTGACACGGAACAAAACGCATCCTTCATCCATGCCACATTCTTATGTTTCTTACACCAAGCTTCGCATTCACCGGAAACCCAGTAGTTTTCCAAGAACTGAGTCCCGCCTACTTTAAATACATCGGGATGCTCATCATAATTAAAATCTGCAAGTGTGATGCCTATAAAACCGCTTGCCTCGGAAGGATCATGCGTAAACTGATACTCCCACTGCTTAAACAAACCATCCACACCAGCATTCGCACCAGACTCGAAACCGATATAATCAAAGCCACCAAGCTCGTGTAACAAAGTCCAAATCAGAGTATCATCCAAACAAGATAACCCCTGAAGCCCTGTAACGGAAGCCGTGAGCGTATACCAATTAACCTTGAATACACGCTGCCCAGCCGCCTCATCCCAACTCGGATGTAAAACAAAGAAACCAACCAAACACCCATCCACTGTCACCGCGAAGAAATCAGTGAACAAACACAGAAACTCATAATTCTCGGGCACATCCTCCGGATGATCACACATATGTAGCTTCTCTAAGGCTGTCTGAAATGCCCCCACCAAAGAGAACTCCGGCTTAATCTGACACCTCTCAAACGCTACCTTGTAACCCTTACGCTTGACACCCTTCGAAGCCGCCTTACGACCATTCGGAAAAACAAAAATGAGTGGCGCAATATCGAACAAATATCGATCACACACCAAAGCCCTAAAATGATTTAAACCGTGACTATACTCCACGAAGTCATCTATACGTACCTGAGCCACATCACGGAACAAAGAGTCCACATTATCCGCAAGACAACTCGTGTCCCACACCTGCGAACCCTTTGCCTCGTTACAAACCGCACACGCGGGTAGGAGGTTATCGTGATTATTTGAGCCACCACGCGCGATAGGAATGAAATGATCGATGGTACCTCCATCGAACTTATCACCACAATAGCAACAGCGATTACTATTCGCCATCTTTATCATGTCCCTCAAATCCTTCGACAGACGAACACGATCCTGCACAACCCTCTTCTCAACACGATTGAGAAGCCTATCACCCCTAAAACTGTAGCTTACGCCCATACCACAACCTCCAAATCATCAAAATCAGTATTTTATTTTGTACGCTCAAGCACCGCAGAACGAAGTCTATCACTGACCATCGCACGAAAACGCTTCGCAGAACCCGCATCCTGTGGAGTATCACTACGATAAGAGATACCTACACCATTTATGCTGACACCCTCACCCTTGGCGAGCAACTCAACACAGGTATCGAACTCTGCCTGAAGAACCTTGCGAACCACAGTCTTAGGTAAACCACAACGCTTAGCTATCCCCTCAATCACTGCACTTCTCATAAAGAAACACCCCCAAATCAAAATTCCTTAAAAAACCTTATTTTATCTCCAACAATCTGCCCCTTGTACAAGAACCGATTGCCTGCGAGCATACCAACAACAATGTTGAAATCCTCCGGTGGAACAGAGAGGTCAATGAACTTGGTACCCGAACACTGAAATATCTTCAAACAAAGATCATTCACACCAGTGAACACGGCCTGCTCATGACGCCTCTGGTCCATCATATTAACTACATGATCTCGATTACGAGCCACTCGGCTCCGATCCTCACGACGACTCTTCCAAGCTCGATAGGACCACGGAAACAACTCCGACATCAAACTCATAAAATACCACCACCAAGATTAGAGGTAAGGCTTACAAGCCAGTTGGCCAAGATACCACCAAGGCTGAATGCCCAACCACTGAACAAGAGAACGATCATAAATGCTACAAGGATGAACTTACCGAGAACCGCCTTGCAATACATCTTGACGCCTCCACCACCAGCACCATGCATACCCGCCTGAGGACCAGCCATACCACCAGCCATAGGATCCATGCCCATGCCACCAGCCATGCCCATGCCACCGGCACCCATACCCATGCCACCAGCACCCATGCCCATACCTCCGGCACCCATGCCCATGCCCATGCCACCGCCCATCATACCACGACGGCCCATGCCCATGCCTCTGCCTCCCATACCACGACCACGGCCCATACCCATCTGACCAGCAGCCTGATATGCCTCCATACTTACGAGGTAGATACCAGAGTTAGCAAGGGAATCAAGCAATCCCTTAAGGGGAGTTGCAATATAGATAAGGTCAATGATAACCCCTACCGACATACCCGCCATAAGCAAGGCAATGAAGATAGTTGTCAAAGTACCACCAACCTTCTTAATCTTGGCTGCAACCGCATCAGCCTTCTCATCGTGAATGGGCTGAACAGTATCGATGCCATATCCAGAAAGAGTATCACCACCCTGATCAACAGTAGTACCAGTATCACTACCACCAGTACCCGGATCGGTAGTACCAATCTCAATGGGATCAGACACCGGCTTGAAGATACTCTCTACAGAACCATCGGATGTGGAAGTACCAGTATCCTCCGTGGTGGTCTCCGTAGTAACCTCCGTGGTAGGAGTTGTATCAGTATCTCCACCAGACGCAAATACGGTCATGCTGAACATATTGACGAGCATCAACCCAGTCACAAAACTTACCAATAGTCTCTTCTTCATAACGAAACCTCCTCAACTATTTACCATTAAATACTTCCACCATACACGCGGCAAGATAGAAGAATTCACTGTCCACACTTACACGCACACCCCCAACAGTCGATGTAGGATGTACACTATGATTACCGAGCAATCTCATAATCCGAAAAATTAACCCGTCATCGTGTGCCTTAACCCAATCCACAAGACCACCAGAAGCCCCACCAGAATAACAACTGTCCACGGCCTCCGTAATCTCACCCAACATACCCAAGATGTATGCCGCCGGATCCACACCCGAACCAACAATGCGTCGGATAATCAAGTACGCCTCACTCAAATCCCCCTTCTCACACGCATTAAGGAAATTCAAGTACATATCCACGGGCACTATATCATAGAGCCCCAAAACATCCTCTTCACGGATAGTCCCACCATGCACAGCGGCAGCAGCCTGCTCCAAACGGTTGAAACTATCACGGAAAATACCACCCTCATGCCTTGCTATCAAACGCAACGCACCCTTCGTGGCCTTGATACCCTCCGCCTTGCAGACCTTGTCCAACCTTCCAACAACCTCAGGCACCGGATGAGCCGTAACACGAATGGTAACACCCGCACGGCTCTGTATCGTAGGGAGAATCTTATTGATCTCCGTAGTAGCCATCAAAACAAACAGATGATCGGGAATATCCTCCAATGGCTTAAGCAAGGCCTGCTGACCTTGAACAGATGCATTCTGAACCTCATCCAGAATAAGTATCGTACGCTGTGACAAAAACGAAGGCTCCGAAGCCTTGGTAATGGTACTTATCAAAGATGCCTTGCCACCCTCGGAAGCTACATTAACCTCCTCAACACCCGGCACGGGATCACCTGTCAAGATGAAATCCTCCATGGCCTTACAAGTAGGACACTCCCCACATGCATCACCATTAACCGGATTAGTACACATCAGAACCCTTGCCATGATCCTCGCCAATGTGGTCTTACCACAACCATGCGTACCAGCAATGATCCAAAAGTGGGGTAAGTTTTCAACACCACCCTGCATCAAACCACGAACGCGCATCTTAATCTTATCAGACGAATAATCATCCAAAGACACAGGTCTATACTTACGATACAAACTGTCAGCCATTAGAAACCCTCCAAATCCTCAATATACACAAATACCAAAATCACACACGCTGAGACTCAGGTATGTGATTCAAAATATGACAGATAACATCAACTGTCCAACCATTGCCGATACCATGATACCTCGCACTCTTGGACTCCCCAGCCGTATAACCAACCGGCAAGGTCTGCATCCTCTCCGCCTCCTCGGGCGTAAGATGAACATCCTCGTACCCACCATCCTCGGTAGGAATTCGATAGATACCGGGAACCTCGGAAGCCAACATAGTCACACCCTTACCCAAGGCACTATAAATACGACAACCCTGTCGCCCCTGACCTACCTTGCCAACCCTCACGGGATCACTGTTCGGACAGAACATATCATGCGTACCACGAATCGCATCAAGGACACAAATGCCCTTATCCCGCGGCTTGGTAATATATCCGATGTTGGTCCAATAACAACGCTTACGCTGCTGACCACAAACCAAACCAGAATCGATTGTGACCGGCTCCACACCAAGCTCATCAGAAATGAAACGCTTGATGCCACGGTCTATCGAGTAATTATTCTCATACAAGAACCACTTGCACCCACTCTCACGCAATGCCCTGACATACTCCATAAAGAGCTTACCACCGAAGCCATCGGGCGTAACCTCACGATGATGAGTCTGCGAAATGGACCAATAAGTACAAGGTGAACCCCCAATCAAAAGGTCAAACCCCTCGAACTCCTTAAAGTCCGCCTTGAACACATCCCCACGATGCTCAATAAAGGGATAGTTGCGCTCACTAATGCGAACAGCGGATTCCTCAATCTCATACGCCACATAACGCTCAACCGGAAAACCACAACGCTCAAGTGCAACCATCCCACAAGATATACCATCAAATAAACTTAAAACCTTCAAAGTAAGTCCTCCAAATCATTTATTTATTCATATCAACACCGAATACGAAATTATCCATGAAATACTCAAGGTTCTTATATGCCGCATCCGCCTCAACAGAATCATCAAGAGGCATAGTGTTGAACACGATCATACAATCAAGGTCAGCACAGTAGGCCACGGCATCATACTTATTGCCGTATAAGTCAAACTTAAAACCACCAACCTCGGTAGATCCCTTCTTGGTCGAACAATAATCTTTGAAAAGGGCTGAATTAGTACCCCCTACAAAACCCTGAAGATAGGCCCCATAGAACGCATCACCCACAGAAACATAATTGACAACAGCAGTGGAAACATCCGCTCTGCCATCGAGATCCGTATCCTCCTCCAACACACCCGTCGTAGGAGTTCCCTTCGGAGTCATGATAGCTCCGAGATCCGCATAAATACCTACGCCATCAACAACGATGAAACCACCAGTACCCGAAACACCCATACGGGTACCAACCTTGAAATCACTTGTATCTCCACCCTCATCCGCATGGAAGATCTCATCAACCGCTTCCTCAACCGTCTCATCATCAGAGGCATCAACCGTAATCTCAACCTCCTCACCATCGGTAGTTGTAACAGTATCCGAAGAAACAGTCTCCTGAACCACTGTATCCACGGTGTTATCAGAAAGGCCACCTACCGTGGTGGGCTCCTCCTTCTTACAACCAGCCAATGCCAACACACAGCTCAAAACAAGAACACCACACAAACAACGACGTCTCATAATTATTCCTCCTCATCACCCGGTACAGAATCAACACTCACAACATCCATCATGTTATTCTCCTCAAGCAACTGCAGAAAATCAGCATCGGCCTGTACAACAGCAGATACTCTACCACCCGACGCTGAATCAACCGCCATATCACCAAAGGTCTCACGGAACTCCTCACGAACAGAAAGATCCGTCATGCTCACATTGATGGACTCCGAAGGTAAACTATCCCCCGGACATACAAAATACCTCGAACCGAGATAATCCCTAACAGCCCCAGATACATCACCACCAGCGGTGACATGACGATACTTACCAGTCATATAACCATTGGAGGTCATAAACCCAAACTCAGATCTTGCAAGAAGTCTCGCAAGCTCATATGAACTGAGCGCCAAGGTTCCTCCGGGAGCCAACTGATCAACCCTCTCAAAAGTACCAACCCCAGTCGAGTCAATACAGTTTCTACGCACCAGAATCACACGATCACCGATGTTCTCCACACGATAACCCACGGGTGTACGCTTATTGGGCTGACCTGATCGACCAACCTTGCCCCTAAAATCAAATAATCGGGACACAACCCTCAGCATCCAAGCATCAACTCCGAAACCATCAACACTCTCCGCCGTGGTCTTCCCAGCACCAACATAAGCATCCAATCCAACTGACTCAGCCATATAACAAAACCCTCCAATCTTTTATTTCGTAAACAATCCAACAATCTTATTTGCAAGGGCACCTAAACCCCTATTAGAATACAATCCAGTAGGCCCAGCAGACCTCACCGCCCCCTGTGGGGCACCAGCATCCTCGGAAGCCTCCACGGAATCCTCCGTGGCCCCCTCTGAGGCATTTCCTGCCCCATACGCCGCAGCAAAGGCAGAAATATCAAGATCATCATCTGAACCACCCACAGAACCCGAATCTGACACACCAGACGGCCCCACAGACGGATTTGGAACATCAGAGGTAGGAGAAACCACTGAATCTGCCTTGGAAGCCAAATTGGGCGAATTTGGAGCCTCCTCGGCACCCCCGGAAGATGCTTCAACACCTGAAACACCCCCTTCAGGCACTCCTTTGGCACCCTCAACACCTTTCAAACCATTTTCAGCCCCCTCTGACGCACCCTCGGCACCTTCCTCGAAAGCATCTTCGGGCTCTTCAAACTCGGCATCATCGGGCGGCCCAAATATATCATCATATCCATCGTCCAAAAAGTCAGAACCCATGCTAAAATACCTCTAATCTACCCAAAACCAATATAACACAATAAAACATTACTGTCAACAACAATTTACATCACACAATCCCTGACTATACGCTCCTTCCACAAGGAGTCATACTCATCGAACTTATCCCACTCAACGAGATAATGCTCCACATAAGGCATATCCACCTTCCCAGTCCAGTCATAATAGGCATCCCCTATACGAACCACAAAATGCCCATCAATCACATCATACAAAAGCTTCCCCTCCGGGAATCTTGCCAAGAGGATCACACCAAAGAAATAACAGTTCCCCGAACACCAAGAACAATCACTCGGAAACCTCCGATGAATGAACTCAAGAACCTCATCCTCCAAAACCAACACCCCCAAATATATTCAATACAACGCCATTAAATTAAGGAGTTAAGACAAGGATTCGAACCTTGCAGCGATGCCGGAGCTTATCAGTGATGCAACTTACGCGGCTGACTTAAACAGCAATTCCGGCTATTATTAGGAGCATCTTATCCGCAACTCTTACGCCTCGTCGAGCTACTCAACCCCTTAACTTAATGGCGTTGATATTCAATGAGTCGGGTGCATCACCAAAACGGCCCTCGCTGAATAACTACCACTTGAACACATCCGATAACCACTTACCAAAGTCACTGTCCTTGTCCAACTTCGATATGAGCCACAACAACACCATCGAAAGGTCCTCCACAATAAACTCAGCACTATATGCAACATAGGCTAACACCCGACTCAAAGAAAACAAAAAGAAAAACAGCCTACCACCTAAATACATCAGATGGTAGGCTGCTCATATCAAAACATCAAACCTTAGTAGGAATCACTAACATTGGTGTTGGAAACATATACCACATCGGATCTACCAAGAGTATTCAAATCCAACCAGTAATCAGTGCCCTCCCAGTCGAACAACTTAACCTTACGATTCACCTCATCAGGACTCGCGATGGCAGCCATATAGGTGTTCCAAGCCTTATCAGGCCCACCCTGATACATACCATCCACACCACCAGTGTTCTCACCTTGGAATATAGGATCGATAACTGTATAAGCCTCGGGCGGAAGCGTAACCTTAACGGTATTGCTGACACCAATCATCCAAACCGGCTTACGATACTCGGTGTACCAATGCTTCTTATCATCCGCACTCAACCCATCGGCATAAGACATGTGGGTACGATACAACCAGTTATCGATATTATCAACCTCCCAATAAGAGGTAGGATTCAGATAACCCGGCGTCGCAGAGAATGCATTCGGAAGCCTGTCATCCGGGGCTACAGAACCCGCCTGCTGCTCAAACGCTGATGCATAGTTCAAACCATACTCCGGCAACACTGTATTCACAAACCATACAGTATCGGGATCTGCATTGTTAATCGCATTGGCCGAGAAATTAACACTATAGTTGGATGAGTTAATCGTAAACGCCCCAATATCATCCATGTAGGTTGTATCGTAGGCATTGTATCTCCAAGCAAGTGTCTCCTCAACCGTGAAGCCTCTCGCACAAGCCAGCAACATCGCATTATACCAAGACGATGCAGTATCAAGAACCATCGGTGCTAAAGCATTCATACGAGATGAACCTGTAGGATTATGGCTGATGAACCCAATCGCAGGTGTATAACTCTCAACCAAACCTGACATTGACTGCCCAGCACCACCGATACCACCAGAACCATCCATGAAGATGATACCCAAGTACAGACCACGAACAGTACCATCCGTCTCAAGGTCCTCTACGATAAGATTATTAACCCCCGCACTTGAGAGATTACCAAAGTGATACTTGGAATCACCATTGATAGATCTTGCAGAGCCATTGAGCGTAACAGTCGCATTAGGCGTAAGCCTCGTCATCTCGTGAGCTGCATCCGGAACGGGACTAAGCTGAACACCCGACCAAACATACTCACCTATGTAACATTCCCCAAGAGTATCAATTGCACTCTGATAAACCACCGAAAGCTCATCAATGAACTCATCATACTCACGTATCAACATACGAACTTCATCATACGCCTGATCACGAGAAGTATGCGGCAGCATCTCCAGATAACCACCATGCACCGTATGAAGTCTCTGATGATAGATATCAAAGTAATTACCCGAATAGTAAACCGGTCTTGCCGCACGAATGGTAACACCATTCACAGAACCCGCAAACTGTGTATAACCACCCGACAAGGACAACATAGAACCACCGGCTACAACATGCCCATTCAAGTAAGCGTCATCACCGATACTATCACGAACATTACTATCCTGAAGCTCCGTAACATCCGTCGAGAAGATCCTATCAGTTACCTCAAGATTAACCTGCAGATAATCATACATCTTAAGGTTACGAGTAACACCATAGGTCAAATCGGGATAAGGCATACCATTCACCCAGACAATCATAGGAACTCTTGTCTGAATATCAATACCACTACCACCACCCAAGGCCTCATTACCTTTAATCCAACCTGTATCGACATCCGTACCCAAATGGAACTGCTCTGTCACAGTCGCCGGAATATGACTCAAAACCTGAATACTTGCAAGCTTAGGATCTGAAACAGATGACAGCTTATCACCAAAACTTACACTACCGCCCAAGCTAATCGTCAACAAAGGATTAGATCCATACGAGATATCATTCGCCGGACTAAATCCCCAAGTCCAAGGCATACTTAAATCATTCCACTCACCTCTACGATCATTGGCACCACCGCGACCACTTGTCCTACCATGATATGCACCAGAAACCAAATCTCTTGAAATGGTATAATTATTCAGAACCACATTACCACTCGACCAGCTATAACTACAAGCCTCGTCATCACCTCTAACACCCTCTGCTGAATGGAAACTATGGCTAAATACAAATTTCAACGCATTATCGGCCGTCGCACTAAAACTCAAACTATTACGGCCAGCATCCCCATTAGAAGTATATCCATACTCATACCCAGTAAAGATGGAATACTTGGAGGTATCATAGGTATAGCTGCAAGAAAATGAAACATGACTATGAGTAGTATAATCATCATAAGTGTGGTCATGTCCCGGAGCACATCCTGTACAAGTTCGATCATGATGGGGTGTTGTTTCATCCGAATAGTCATCCGCCTTAAACTGACCTACAACAAGGTCTGTACCCATATAATTCAACTCATTCTCGTATATGATGACATCCGCAGCACTCACCGTAAATGTCTGAAAATAGCAATAAATAGAATCCGCGGTACCCAGTGTCGACTTTACAGGCCTTGCACCCGTAGTCAATCCAGATGGACTACTAACAGAACCACCTATATGATACCCAAGAAAACCCCCATTATTCCAAGTGGAAGGACATCTCCAAGTATCGGAAATTGCACCAGAGGTCGAATTAAGCGTATTGAAATCCTGATCCACCAACACATAGGTATAACCTGTGTTAGTAACATCACCACCAGTATACATATGACAATACTGAGTACCTAAGGCAAAGATGCCGTAATCAACACCCTCCTGAAATGCCCAATGGTTAAACTTCTCCTGTCCATTCAACTTACAAACCAAAAACTGAGTTGAACTCACAGTACCAGTAACCTGACCAGTACCGTTATAATGACTACCCTTAACATCAACACCACAAAGGGTTACAAGATACTCACTACCAAAACCAAAACCCTGTGAACTATAAGTACCACCAGAAGCTGATACAATTCTATCGACCTCCTGTGTAACCGCTGATACGAACTCACCACTATTAACAAAAGAATGATAGGCATCATAACAAGTTGTATCCGGCCACCTCCAAACATCACCACCATTATCATAGGTCTTCATTTTCGCCCACTGCTTACGGAAAGAACTCTCACCAGACATGTGATAGAACGAAATAGGTCCCACAGGTGCACTCAACCCCGGTCTTGTATAAGAACCCATAATAGTTGCAAGACACGAATTTAAAACAGTAGACATCTCTGCCTCTGTCCAGTCCGCAGTATCACCACCCTCATTATACATACCCGCATTAGCATTTGAGGTATAGAACGGAGAACAATAAAAGCCCCCGATTGGAGTCGCAGTGGTTAAAACTCCAGAACCATCGTACTGTGCATGCCAGACAGTACCCATCAATACCGGGTGCCA